>Ga0265334_10000011_pt1 | contig 178287 bp, 138 predicted proteins | sample 42023metaG_FD_192442 | JGI IMG/M metagenome (GOLD analysis project Ga0265334, IMG submission 192442) | Rhizosphere microbial communities from Carex aquatilis grown in University of Washington, Seatle, WA, United States - 4-20-23 metaG | ecosystem: Host-associated > Plants > Roots >...
ATCGGAATCATCAGGCGATCGATGATTTCCTCTTCGGTGAAATCCTTCTGGCCGTTCGGCTGCACCGTGGCGATCAGCTTGTAAGAGTCTTCCGCCGCGACCTTCTTAGGCTTGCCCTTCGGATCGGTCTCATACTTGTAAAAGCCGATGCCGTTCTTCTGGCCATAGCGCTTGTTGTCGTACATCACGTCGAGCGCAGTCTTGAAGTCGCGTCCCATGCGGTCGGGATAACCCACCGCGAGCACTTCGCTGACGTGATGGCTGGTATCTATGCCGACCACGTCCTGCAAATAAGCCGGCCCCATCGGCCAACCAAAGGACTCGGCGATCTTGTCGACCTTCACGAAGTCGGCACCGTCGCGCAGCAGGCCGGACCAGCCGCCGAAGTACGGGAACAAGATGCGATTGACGAGGAAGCCCGGACAGTTGTTGACGACGATCGGCGTCTTGCCCATCGTCGTCGCGTAGCCGACGATGGTGGCGACCGCCTCAGGGCTGGTCTTCGAACCTTTAATGACTTCCACCAGCGGCATGCGGTGCACCGGATTGAAGAAGTGCATGCCGAGGAAGTTTTCCGGCCGCTTCAGCGCGGAAGCCAGCTCGTCGATCGAGATCGAGGACGTGTTCGAGGCAATGACGACATCCGGGCGAACGTTGTTCTCGATTTCTGCGAGCACTGCCTTTTTGACCTTAGGATTCTCGACGACGGCTTCGACGACGACGTCGATAGTCTGAAAATCGCCGTAATTCAGCGTCGGACGGATCGAACTTAGAATCGCGCCGGCCTTTTCCTGCGACAGCTTGCCTTTCTCGACCTGCTTGGCGAGCAGCTTGCTGGCTTCGGCCATGCCGAGATCGAGCTGCTTGTCGGCGATGTCTTTCATCACCACCGGCGTGCCGCGCACCGCGCTCTGGTACGAGATGCCGCCGCCCATGATGCCGGCGCCGAGCACTGCGCCGTGCTTGATCGGGCGCGCGATCTTCGCGTACTGCTTGCCTTTCTTCTTGATCAGCTGATCGTTCAGGAACAGCCCGATCAGCGCATCGGCCGCCGGCGTCCTGGCAATCTTGGCAAATGCCTGCGCCTCGATCAGCAACGCGTCGTCGCGCTTCTTGCCCGACGCCTTCTGGATCGCCGAGACCGCAGCCACCGGCGCCGGCATATGCTTGCCGGCTTGGCCGGCGATGAAGCCCTTGGAAGTCTCGAACACCATCGAGGCTTCGATCGCGCTGAGCTTCAGTGGCGACATCTTCTGCGCGCGGCGCGCCTTCCAGTCGTACTTGCCGGCGAGCGCCAGCGACAGGATCTTCAGTGCCGCGTCCTTGAGCTTCTCGGGCGCGACGACAGCATCGACCGCATGCACTTTCAGCGCCGCGTCAGCCTTCTGCTGCTCGCCGCCGGCGATCCACTCGATCGCATTATCGGCGCCGATCAGGCGCGGCAGGCGCACCGTGCCGCCGAAGCCCGGGAAGATGCCGAGCTTGACCTCGGGCAGACCGACCTGAGCCTTGTTCGACATCACGCGGTAGTCGGTGCACAGCGCCATCTCGAAGCCGCCGCCGAGCGCGATACCGTTGATCGCGGTGACAGTCGGAAATGGCAGGTCCTCGATTGCATTGAAGGACTTGTGCGATTCCAGCGACCACTTCACCAATTCCTCTTCGGGCTGTGCGAAGCCCTTGCCAAATTCGGTGATATCCGCGCCGACGATGAAACCATCCTTAGCGCTGGTTACCACCATGCCTTTGACGCCGCCATTCTTCTGGATCGCTACAGCCGCCTCGTGCAATTCGCGCACCGTGGCCGCATCGAACTTGTTGATAGCGTCGCCATTGCGGTCGAAACACAGTTCGACAATGCCGTCGCCAAGCGGCCGCACCTGGATCGATTGACCTTGATACATGGATTTACGGCTCCTTCGGTGTAAAAATTCGGACGAGTGTCCCGCGCGCCGCGCGCATCGCGGATGCAGCCGGCGTAGTGACTCGAAACATAGGACTGCGGATTCTATACGCCTGCGTATGGGTCGACAATCACGGCGGCGGAACCTCGCGTCAGCAGTGATCAAAAATGAACGGCGTTTGCGCGGACATGGCAGGATTCGCACTTGCCGATCCGCAAACGATTCGGCTTTGCCAGACAGACGAACACGCAATATTACAGACCGCCTTGACGCAACTCACGCTTGGCCAGAGTACCCAGCTCTACCGACTACTCGGCGATCCGAGCCGGCTGCGTTTGCTCGCGTTGCTCGAACATCACGCGCTGTCGGTCGCGGAACTGACCGAAATCACCGGTCTCGCTCAAAGCCGCGTTTCCACTCATCTCGCGCGGCTCAAACGCGCTGGGCTCGCTCGTGTCGAACGCGTCGGCGCAGCGGCTTTATATTCGGCGGTCGAGGGAGACGAACGCTGGCGGCAGCTGCGCGCGCAGCTCGACGATCCCGTGCTCAGTCACGATCGCGAACGCGCCGAACAAGTTCTGCTTGCGCGCCGCAGCGGCAAAACCTGGGCCGAATCGGTTGCCGGCCGCATGGAAGTGCACTATTCGCCTGGACGCACCTGGGAAGCAACCGCACGCGCCTTGATCGGCCTCCTTGATCTGGGAGACGTGCTGGACGTTGCATCGGGTGATGGTGTGCTGGCCGACCTCGTCGCCGACCGCTCGCGCACGGTCACCTGCGCCGACATCAGCGCCACGGTGCTCGGCGCAGCGCATAAGCGGCTGCATGGCAACGCGAATGTGCGTTTCTGTCTCGCGGACATGCACCACCTGCCATTCGCGACTGCGGCGTTCGACCACGTTTTCGCAATGCACGCACTGCCCTATGCGCACAATCCGGAGCAAGTCATCGCCGAGGCCGCGCGAGTGCTGCGTCCCGGCGGACGCCTGATCGTCGCCACACTCGCGGAGCACCGGCACGAAGCCGCGCGACAGCTCTACGATCACGTCAATCTCGGCGTGGCGCCGGCAACGCTCGCACAGTGGGTTAAGGCCGCCGGGCTCACGACGCTGTCATGCCGCGTGGCTTCGCGCGAAGCGCGACCGCCTTACTTCCAGGTGGTTACCGCAATCGCACAGCGCAAGCAGCGCTAGCGCTTGCCGAAGGTGTACTGGTAATACAGCTGCGCGTAGTACTCGGAAAACGAGCCCGACATAGTAGTGGTCCCGTCGAATTTGATCGTCTGGGTCGGAAACTCTGGTACCGTCAACAAGAATATGCTGTGGAAACTGCCTTGTCCGGTGTCGGTGAACACCTGGCGGAAATTTATGCCGACCGAGTGCGGGCTTTTCGGCGAATCGATCTGCAGATTCAGCTGATAACCCTTGCCGCTGGAACTGATACTCGGCACGTTCATGATGTACAGCACCGGTAATCCTGGCACGTTCTCATTAGTCACCACAGGCGGAATTTTCGCCGGGTCGAAGAGTTGGCGTGTAGCGCCCGCGAAGCTGATGCTGGACAGATTGAATGACCCGCCAAGTTTCGCCCGCCACTTGGGCGTGATGTGAAACCCGCTGTACTGGACTCCGACCAGTTCGCCGCGTTCCGAATAGTAACTGTCGTTGAACGCGCCGGTCCCTTTCCATCGCTGCTGGTAGCCACCGTACAGGTCCCACTTTGGGGATACCGCGTAGTGCACGGTGGGAATCATGCCGGTGTTGACGAATTGCCCTTGTGCACTGGAGTTCGTGGAAACATTTGCATAATCGAGGTCGAGACTGAATTTCCAGTGTCCGTACGAATAGTCCGCGCCAAACTCCGCACCGAGCATGGGACCGCTTGCCGATACGGAGGCAGAGACGAAATTGCAATTCACAGGTGGAGGTAGTTGTAATTTTGGAAACTGTTTTTGAAGTGTTTGTTGAAACTGCTGAAGCTGTTGGCAGGACACATTCCTTAAATCTCTAACCGCCGCCGTCCCAGTGACGTGAATATTCCCAAGCGTTGCCGAATATTCGCCGCTAGAGCTGTAATAGCCAGCGATTGGACGCAGCCGCAACGAAAAGCCCTTGTCGATGCCGGTGTCACTTTTCGGCGGCGGGCTCTGCGTATTACAGGGAACGCACGGCGCATACGGACCGCCCAGCGGCTCCAGCGGCGCCGCGGCCGCCAGCGAGCCCGCACCCAAGCTCGCAGCCATTGCCAACCATTTCCAGCTCTGCATAATTTTCCTCTGCCGGACGGCCGTGATACGCGTCCGGAACTCCTGATCTTCAACTAAATTTCGCGTCAGACTGCCGCCTTATGGCTGGCAGGCATGCCTCCCTCAACCCCGGAACTCGGCGACACCGCCAGATCGTCTGCCCACAGGCAGCGACCGCTTTTTTTCAACACGCCCTGCAAGCGAACCCGGTGCGATCCCAGCTCCAGTTCGTCGGCGCGGATCACCCGCAGCGGCGGCAACGTCCGCGCGTCGATGGCGTCGGCAGCGTCACTCATCGACCTGCTCGTTTCAACTGACTCGGCGGCGTCGAGCCCCAGCGCGCCCTGCCCACCGGTCATCGCCAGATAGACATCCGCCAGCAACTGGGCGTCGAGCAACGCGCCGTGCAGCTCGCGACCGGAATTGTCGACGCTGTAACGCTTGCACAAGGCATCCAGGCTCGCCTTCTGGCCCGGATGCAACCGCCGCGCGAGTTGCAAAGTATCCAGCACCTGACATGCCTCTTCGAGACGCCGCAAAATACCGCAGCGCGCGAATTCCGCATTTAAAAAACCGATATCGAAGGCTGCGTTGTGAATGATCAGCTCCGCGCCCGCCAGATAATCCCATAAAGCCTGCGCGATGTCCGCGAAGCGCGGCTTGTCGGCGAGAAATTGCGCGCTGATGCCATGCACTTCTTGCGCGCCTGCGTCGATGGCGCGCTCGGGATTGATGTATTTCCAGAAGGTATTGCCGGTCGCGCGCCGGTTGCGCAGCTCGACGCAGCCGATCTCGATGATGCGATGATCGAGATTGACTTCGAGTCCAGTGGTCTCGGTATCGAGAATAATCTGGCGTTCGCTCATTTAGTTTTAATCGGGCCCAGTTGAAGTTCAGAGAGATGCGGAAAGTGCGAGTGCTTCTTCGAGACCTTCGTTGGCCAACGCGTCGGCCGCTTCGTTGCCTGGATCGCCGGCATGGCCCTTCACCCAGTGCCAGTCGATACGATGCCGAGCGGCAGCCTCATCGAGACGTTGCCATAAATCCTGATTCTTGACCGGCTTCTTGTCCGCCGTACGCCAACCACGGCGCTTCCAGCCCGGCAGCCATTCGGTGATGCCCTGCCGCACGTAGTTTGAATCGGTATACAGCACGACGGCGCAGGGCTCGCGCAGGGCCTCCAGCGCCGAAATCGCCGCCATTAATTCCATGCGGTTGTTCGTCGTCGGCGCCTCGCCGCCTTTGAGCTGCCGGCTGCGGCCGTTGCAGCTCAGCAAAGCGCCCCAGCCACCGGGACCCGGGTTGCCGCGGCAAGCACCGTCGGTATAAACCGTGACCTGCTTCATCATTAGTTACTCGCTACTTTGCGAACGCGCGCCCGGCAGGCTCACGGCGCCGAGCAGTGGCCGCACCTGCGCGCGCCTGGGCAGGCGCATCACGGTCATTGGCATCACGCGTTTTTTGGCGACAATCATGTACGCCTCCATGAGCGGTCCGAGCAATGCGCGCAGGCTCCGCGAACGGCCAATGGAACGCGAACCACCCCAGGGAAAGCCGACACCGTAACGGCGGACTAGTGTCACTTCGTAACCAAGCAACTCCAGCCAGTCACACACGCGATGCGCGGCGACGAACCGGCTGCCTTCGGGAAAAGCTCGATAACGCAACCCAAGGCGTTCGCGCAGTCCCCACAGACTCCAGGGATTGAAACCAAGGATCAAAATCCGACCGCGATCTGTGAGCACGCGATCCGCCTCGCGCAGCACATTGTGCGGCGACGACGCGAATTCCAGCGTATGCGGCAGCAGCACCGCATCGACGCTGTTGCTCAGAATCGGCAACGAATCGGGATCGGCCAGCGCGTTCGCGCCCAGATTGCCGACCGTACCGATCACCGAGCGCTGCGGCATATCCGCGGATTCCAGCAGACGCTCGTTACGACCCCAGCTACCGATCTGCAGAATCGCGCGCCCGAACAGCTCCGGCAATACGCGGCGCAGCTCACGCTCCTCAGCCGCAATTAACCGCTGACCGCGCGGACTGCGCAGCCAGAGCATCAATGCATAGCGGCCGAAGGGTTCGCCGCCGCGGGAGCCATAAGCGGATGCCATAGGTTGACGCGGGTTCGCCGGAGGTGTCCAGTATGCGCCCATGATAACCGTCGAGCCGATATCCGGGTTTACCGACAACTATTTCTGGCTGCTGACAGGCGGCAACGGCCTTGCCGCGATCGTCGATCCGGGCGATCCGGAACCGGTGCGGCGCGTGCTGGCCGAACGCCAATTGCGGCTGGAAGCGATCCTTATCACCCACCATCACGCGGATCACATCGGCGGCATCAGCGCCCTGGCAGGAGACGGCGTTCCAGTCTACGGCCCGCTCGCGGAGCAGGCACTGATCGCCGGTATCGACCATCCGGTTAAAGGCGGCGACCGCGTCGAACTCGCCGGCCTGGGTTTGGCGCTGGAGGTCATCGAGGTTCCGGGCCATACGCGCGGCCACATCGCCTATTACGCGCATAAATCCGACCTCCTGCTCTGCGGCGATACGTTGTTCGCGGCCGGCTGCGGTCGCCTGTTCGAGGGTACGCCCGCGCAGATGCATGCATCGCTGCAACGACTGGCGGCGCTGCCGCTGCAAACGCGCGTGTACTGTACACATGAGTACACACTGTCAAATCTCGCGTTCGCGCTCGCAGTGGAACCGGGACGACCGGAGCTGGAAGCCGAAATCGCGCGCGTGCGGGCGCTGCGCGCGGAACATCGTCCGAGTCTGCCCAGCACGATCGCGCGTGAGCTGGACACTAATCCATTCCTGCGCTGCAACAATCCGGCGGTGCGTGCTACCGCCGAGCGGCATGCCGGCATGGCACTGCCGTCGGCAGAAGCGGTATTTTCGGTTCTGCGCCACTGGAAGGATTCGTTCCGCGCGCCGGCGCTTTAGAAAACGCGACGGTGCCGTATGGTTGCCCACTGTCTACGCGCCTCTTAGACTCCATAGCGCGAGTCCATTCCAACTAAACAATGCTTTCGTTTTCGAGTCGATTGCTTTCCGCATGCGGCGCACTGTGCGCAATGATCGCCGTTACCGGCACGCAATCCGCGTCCGCCGACAGCGTCGGCGATGCTGCGGCGCTCGATGTAACGATCCAACAGTTGAAACAGGAAGCGCTGGAGATCGGAACTGGAACGCAGCGCGCCGAAGACACGCTGAAATATCCGGTGGCGACACGGCTGACGATCGATCTGTCCGTGGTCCAGCCGCAGCTGCTGATCCAAGCGATCACCGTCACGATCGATAATTTGCCGCCGGTTCACCGCGAATATAGCCAGAGCACCGCACGGGTTTTGACCAAATCGGGACTCGACCGGTTGCTGCGCACCAACGTTGCGCCGGGCCAACATCGCCTGCATGCAGAATTCACCGCCGCTAATACTACGGGCGGAAAAACGGACGCGCAGCCCCTGACGGGTAGTCTCGATCAAGCGTTTTCGAAGGATAACCACCCCGTCGTGCTCGAACTCGCTCTAGGTAAAGGCGCGACCGCTACGCCGGCGCTGTCGCTGCACAGCTGGAGCGTTCAGCCTTGAACATTCCACAGTCGGCCCGGCAAACACCGATACGTCTAGCCATCGCCGTGCTGCTGCTGCCGATGCTCGCGGTAGCGGAATTGTCGGCCGATTGCGCATCGCAGCAATATGCACCAGGCGGCGCCTGCGACCCGCTCGTCCGCGAAGCCGAATACTTGGCAGATAGCGACCGCCTGTTGTCGTCGCTGGTGACGCTCGGCCAGATTCCCGGCGACACCGTCGCTGAAGACAAACTGCCGATCGACTATTTGCGACGGCGTGGTGACTACGCCCTGTTTTTCGGCATGAGCGAAAGCGCCGAACGCACCTACCAGCGCATCGCCGCTTCCGGCAGTCCGCCCCGGGATCTCTTTCACGCGCGCCTGAAGCTCGCCGAATTCGATTACCAGCGCGGTCATGCGCAGGACGCGGAACACACATTGGCGGCGCTGCACGATTCCGTTCCGCCCGATCGCATGGAGGACTGGCAAAGCCTGTACGCACGCGTACTGATGGCGGAAGGACGCTATGCAGACGCAGCGGGGCAGCTGCCGGGCAGCGCCGGAACGCCACCCTATACACGCTACAACCGGGGCATCGCCCTGATCAACTCGGGCAACATCGAAGCAGGTCGCGCCGCGCTCAACGACGTCGGATTGCTCGACGCCCGCGACGACGAATTGATGGCTCTGCGCGACAAAGCCAATCTGGTGCTCGGCTATGACTTCCTGCGCGCCGGCGACGGCCGCTCGGCGGTGCCGGTGTTCGAACGTATTCGTCTAGATGGTCCGTTCTCGGCGCACGCTCTGCTCGGGCTGGGCTGGGCCCAGATCGCACCGCAAACGACCACCGGTACCACCGGCGCCTCTGCGGAAAGCGGCGGTGAACAGGCCACGGCGTTGAAGCGCGCCCTGGTGTACTGGTCGGAACTCGCCAGCCGCGATGCCATGGACCCTGCCGTGCAGGAAGCGATGCTCGCGATCCCCTATTCGCTGGCGCAGCTCGGCGCACAGGTACAGGCGGAGCAATACTACGGCCGCGCGATCGATGCGTTTGAACAAACCGGCAAGCGCCTGGGTGAAGCGATCGATGACGTGCACAGCGGCCGTATGATCGACACTATCGCCGGCGGGGTCAGCGATACGGAAACCGGCTGGACCTGGGATCTACACGAACTGCCGAACACGACAGGAACCTATTACCTGCATGGCCTGATCGCCGAAAACCACTTCCAGGAAGCACTCAAGAATTATCGCGACCTGCGCATGCTGGGTCGCAAGCTGGGAAGTTGGAGCGCGCAGCTGCAGCAATTGCAGAAGAATTTCAGTGCGAAAGCCGCGACTGTCGACATTCCGGCGCTCGAACGCCACGCGCAGACCTTGCAGCCCCGCATCGAGGCCGCAACGACCGCCGCGCGTACGCAGTTGGAAACCGTTGCGGTCGAAGAACTGCAAAACCAGAAAAAACTCAACGACAATCGCATCGCCGAAGCCCGATTGGCGCTCGCGCAGCTCTACGACTCCGCGCCGCGCGGAATCAAGCCCTGATGCGGCGATTGCTCCGGCACCTTCTTCTTGCGCTGCTGGCGCTTGCTTTGTCTGCGTGCTCGGCTCCCAGTGCGCGCAAGGGGCCGCCGCGGCTCGGCGATCTGGGCAAGCAGACCGAACCGGCCTTGGACAAACTCACCATCGCGGCGCCTGCGCCGGCCACTGTGAATCCCCAGCTCGCGCTCGACAACTATCGTAAGCTGCTGGAGACCAAAGGATCCGATGCCGATCCGAAATTGAGCGCAGAAGCATTGCGGCGCATCGCCGACCTGCAGGTTCAGATCGCCGACGAGCGCAGCGACGAATCCACCAACAGCAAGGCGGTCGCGGATTCGATCGGCATTTACGAAAAGCTGCTGAACGAACATCCGGACGATCCGAAAAACGACAGCGCGCTGCTGCAACTCGCCCGCGCCTACGAAAACAACGGCGACACCGACGGAGCCATCCGCACGCTGCTGCGGCTGGAACATGATTTTCCGCAGTCCAGCCTTGCCCCGGATGCGCATTTTCAGGCCGCGCAATTGCTGTTCTCGCAGAAGCGCTACACCGCTGCAGAGAAGGAGTATGCGACCGCCGTCGCCTACGGCCCGGCGTCGCCGTTTCATGACGCCGCGCAATACAAGTACGGCTGGTCGCTGTTCAAGCAAAGCGAATACGACGAAGCCATTGCACAGTTCCTGTCGCTGCTTGATCACACGCTGCCGGCGAACGTTTCGGACGATCCGGAAACCGCGCTCGGCCAGGTGCCGAAAAACCACGCCGACGTGGCGCGTGACTCGCTGCGTGCGATCAGCCTGTCGTTCAGTGAGCTCGGCGGACCGAGCGCGATCAACACTTACTTCGCGCAGCGACACGAACCGCGGTTCGCGCCACTGCTGTACAGCTCGCTCGGCGCCAGCTTTCTCGAAAAGCGGCGCTTCTCGGACGCCGCGCAAACCTACGCCGCGTTTATCGCGCGGCAGCCATTGGATCCGCACGCGCCGGCCTTCCAGGCACGTGTCATCTCCGCCTATGAGGATGGTGGCTTCACCGAAAGTATCGTCACTGAGAAGGAGCGTTACGCGAAAGCCTACGCGCCCGATGCGCCATACTGGAACGGACGCGTGGCGAATCCGGACGTTCTCAAGGAATTGCGGCGTCAACTCGAGGATGTGGCGAAGTACCATCACGCACTCGCACAGCATGATCCCAAGGATCATGGCGGGGAATTCCTGGTTGCCGCGGGATGGTATCGAAATATCCTGAAAATTTACCCGAAGGACCCGCAGGTTACGGCGATCGACCTGGCGCTGGCCGACGCATTGCTTGACGCCGGCCAGACGCGCACTGCTGCCGACGAATATCTGCATACGGCCTACGATCGCCCGCGCACCGACAAGTCCGCCGACGCCGCTTACGCCGCCGTGCAAACCTACGAACGCTACGCGCAGGAAGTCGCTCCCGATCACAAAAATGAAGCACTGATGCTGGCCGCCGCCGCCAGCGTAAAGTTAGCCGACACTTTTCCCAGCCATCCGCAAAAGCTGAAAGTGCTGACACGCGCCGCCGAGAATCTCTATACGACCGGCGACCGCGAGCACGCGATCACCGCCGCCGCCATCGTCGAAGATGAGCAGCCCGCGGCGCCGGCGGATTTGCTGCGATCGGCCTGGGCGGTGACCGCCGACTCGCAGTTCGCACTCGGCCACTACAAGGAAGCAGAAGCTGCGTATGCACAACTGCAGAAGCTGATTCCGGTGGCCGACCCTGCGTACAAGACCGCGGTCGATCAACTTGCCGCCTCGATCTACAAACAAGCGGCGGCGGCGCGCGCCGGCGGTGATTTCGCCGGTGCGGCGCGGCGCTTCGAATTGGTCGGACAGAACGCGCCGTCGGCCAGTATCCGTGCCACCGCCGATTACGATGCGGCAGCGGCCTATATCCAGGCCAAAAACTGGGCAAGCGCCGAACGGCTGCTCGAAAGTTACACCGCGCGCTATCCGGACACGACGCTCGGTGGCGAGATCGACAAAAAGCTCTCCGTCGTCTACCAGAACGACAACAAGTCGTATGCGGCGGCGCTGGTCTATCAACGCATCGCTGCACATGCCACCGAAACCACGCAGATTCGGCGTGATTCGGCGTGGCTTGCCGCCCAGCTCTATGACCAGTCGCAGCACGATGACGAAGCGATGCAGGCTTACCAAGGCTATCTTGCCCAGTATCCGCAACCGATTGACCAAGCCCTGACGGCACGGCAGCGGCTTGCGGATATGGCGCACGCCCGGCATGACGATGCCGCTTACGAAACCTGGCTGCGTGCGGTGATCGCCACGGACGAACAAGCCGGTCCGCAGCGCTCGAGTCGCACACGCGCGCTGGCGGCACGCGCGCTGCTCGAAACCGGTCGCATGCAGGCGCACGCCGCTGACGCCGTGCCGCTGACCCTGCCAATCACGAAAAGCCTGCCCGCCAGGAAGTCGGCGACGGAAACCGCCATCGCTACGCTGAACCGCGCCGCGAACTATGGATTTACCGATGTCGCCACCGCCGCCACCTACGAACTCGGCAGCCTCTACCAGCGCTTCGGTCAAGCGCTGCTGAAATCGGAACGGCCGCGCAATCTCAAGGGCGACGAAGCGGATCAATACGAGCTGCTGCTGGAGGAACAGGCCGAACCGTTCGATGAAAAGGCGATCAAGACCTATGAAATCAATATGCAGCGCATCCGCTCCAACGTCTACGATGAGTGGGTCTCCAAGAGTCTGGCGGCGCTTGCCGTGCTGGCACCAGCCAAATATGGCAAGCAAGAGTTGAAAGATACGAGCTATGACCGCTTGCACTGAACAGAGCCAGCCCGGTAGCAGATGGTGCCAAGCCGGCGCTGTGGCACACGATGCCGCGCGGTTCGCATGTACGACCGCTGTCAGCGGGCTCACGCTGATGCTGGCGGCCTGTGCCGACACCCCCACGCCACCGCCCGCTGCGGCTGTCGCGGCAGAGGCAGGAAGAGCGCCCACCGCGCCACCGGCATCGCAGCCAGGCCTCGCATCCGACACGGCCAGCGCGCGTGGAACAGCGACAGTCGGGACCGAACCGGAACCCGCGCTGCATCTGCGGCTCGCTTCCCATCCCAGCACTCAGGAGGCGGCCACAGCGCAGCGGGACACATCGATTTTCACTCCCGCCAACGATAGTCAGCGGCTGCAGTTCAGCAACACATTACGCGCCTTGTCGCCCCGCTACGCCGGCTCAATACATTCCAACGTGCCGCGCGACGCCGCAGCGCCTTCGCCCCCGGAACTAGCGGCGGTAACGCCGACCCGTGCGGCTTCGGCGCCTCCTCCGGTCGCAAGGCCGAACCCACTCGTGACTCCTCCACAGGCGGCGAGCGCGCCGACACCGGTGGTCCGCGCGACCACCGTGCCCAGTCCGGCAGCCCCGCCGCCCGTGGAACCCAGCCCAGCGACGCCGCCCGGTGCTGCCTGGGTGACCCCGCCGGTCGCCAAGCCCAGTCCACCTGTGAAACCTCCGCAGGTGGAACAGTCACAGCAACCGGTGAGTCCACCGGCACTGGCGCTCCGCACGCCCGCCATATCCGCTCCCACGCCTTCACTATCGCCTGCAGAACCGAGTCCGGTGACACCGCCGGTCGCAAAACCAGACCAATCTGCGACACCTTCGCGACTGGCACCGCCGCAGCCGGCGGTGGTCCAACCAGCACCGGCAGTCAACACGGCGACCGTGCCCGCTCCAGCACCTGCCCCAGAGCCGGCAGCTCCGGCGCCGCAGTCACCGATTGCGCTCGTGGTCGCCGAAAAAACGCCGGATCAGCGCTTCCAGGAAGCAGTGGCATTGATGCAAAACAAGCAGTACGGCGAGGCGATGCAGGCCTTCAACACCCTGCACAGTGACTATCCAGGGCTAGCGGGCCCCCTGACGGATCTCGGGATCATTTATGCGCAGCAGAAAAAGCGCGATGAGGCCATTGACGCGCTAAGCCGCGCAGTCAACGCCGATCCCGCCAACGCCGTGGCACAGAACTGGCTCGGCATTCTTTATCGCGACGGCGGCGATTACCGGCGCGCCGAGGATGCCTATCGCAAAGCAATTGCCGCTCAGGGCAATTATGCTTTCGCCCACTATAATCTCGCTGTGCTTTACGATAACTACCTGCACCAGCCGCAGGACGCGCTGGCACACTACCGCGAATATCTGCGGCTCTCGGGCGGTGAGGACCTCAAGGTCCAGGCCTGGGTGAAAGCGCTGGAAGCACAAACCGCGACGGATACGCAGACACAGACGGTGCCTGGGGAGAACAAGTGATGAAACGCGCATGGGTCATGTGCGGACTGGCGGCGTCGCTGTTGACGGCGACGGCGGCAGTCGGCGACGACAAGGGCGCATCCCCCGCCGTTGCGGACGAGCCGCGGACAAAGATAGAGCCTGGGATCACCATTTTCGGGGAGAGGGACTCACCCATCGGCCTGTTCATCACGCCGTGGAAAAATGCTTATGCCGACAAGCGGTTGAGCCGTCCGACCCTGCAGCTGGATGAAGTCCCGCTGCCGGTCGATCCGGACACCTTCCGGCGCCAGCTTTCGTATGACCGGATGACCACAGGCTATCGCCGATCCACGGCCAGCACTGCGCCCGCCGCATCGCATTAAGGCTGCACAGAGTGCTTCAAATCATCACTATATCCATCTGAATAATTAGAGGAAGTCGCTATGGATTTATTCGCCACCGTCACCCGTTTCTTCCAGAACGGCGGCGTGTTCATGTATCCGATCCTGATCATTCTTGTGCTCGGAGTCGCGATCGTGATCGACCGTTTCATCTACCTGCATCGCGCCAAGTTCGAGAACCGCAGCCTGTGGACGCGCATGATGCCGCTGGTCAACGAAGGCCGTTACGAAGACGCTGAATTGCTGGCAACGGCCTCTTCCACTGCGATCGGGCGCGTGCTCGGTTACGGTCTGGCTCGCTCGCGCGGCAGCGCCACGCGCGACGAGATCGAAGCGGCGATGGAGGAAACACTGATGGAGGTCACGCCGCTGCTGGAACGTCGCACCCACTACCTCGCCACGTTTGCCAATGTCGCCACACTGCTGGGCCTGCTCGGCACCATCATCGGCCTGATCCATGGCTTCTCGGCAGTTTCCAACATCAATCCCGCACAAAAGGCCGACCAGCTGTCGGCAAGCGTATCGATTGCGATGAACTGCACGGCCTTCGGCCTGATGGTGGCGATTCCGTTCACCCTGCTGCACGCGTGGCTGCAATCGATAACCGACGAACTGGTCGACAGCGTCGAGATGGCTGCGGTGAAATTCCTCAACGCGTTCGCACCGAAGCACTGATGATCCGCTCGCTGGCCATCCGCAGGAAAGTCCGCCGATGATGCATGGTCTTTCGCACCAGACCCGTCGTGCGATGCGCCGTGCGCGCCGCCGGCGCGGCACCGAGCTGAACATCGTCTCGATGATCGATGTGCTCACCGTGCTGGTGTTCTTCCTGCTGGTGAATTCGGTCGGCGTTGCCATCATCGGCATCAATCTGCCGGACGCCAAAGCACTGCCATCCGATCATCCTCCTCGCGGATTGAGCGTGGTCGTGCGCGACAGCAGCATGCTGGTAATCGACAGCAATGGCCCGCTGCAGGCGTTCGCTAACACCGCGGAAGGCTACGACTACGCCGGCGTCGCACGCTACCTGCGCAGGCTCAAGGAGCAATTGCCGGATGAATCCAATATCACCTTGCTGCTGGCTCCCGGTATTCCCTATGACAGCGTGATCCATTTAGTCGATGCCGTGCGCGTACAGCCGACGCCGGATGGCCGTGGCGAGCGTGAGCTGTTTCCGCAGGTTTCGCTTGGCGACGCGCCGGCGGAGGGCGTGCAGCCATGAGCAATCGCATCATCGCTGATCGCCGTCGCAACCGCATGCTGCATCGGCATGAGCGGCGCGGCGGCGTGACATTGAATCTGGTGTCGATGATCGATGTCTTCACCACGCTGGTGTTCTTTCTGCTGATCACCTCGACCAGCGTGCAGACCGTGCAGACGCCGCGCGATCTGACGTTGCCGAATTCAGTATCGCGCGAAGCGCCGGTGGACACGCCGGTCGTGATCATCACACCGCGCGATATCGAGCTGCAGGGTCGTACGGTGATGTCGCTGGAAGAAGCCGAGCGCGCGCCAGGTGCAGTGCTGCAACCGCTGAAAGCGGAATTGATGCAGGCGCAGCTGATGCGCGTTGCTGGCAAGACGGACGATGCCTCCACGCGCGGCGAAGTCAACATCATGGCGGATCAGAAAACGCCTTATTCGCTGCTGAAGAAGGTGATGGCGACCTGCGGCGATGCGCAATTCGCGCGCATTTCACTGTCGGTCAATCGGCACGGCACGATGGTCGCTCCGTGAGCACGCGCGCGATTTACTGGGAAAGCTGGGCGCTTGCCGCCGAGTCGGATCGTGACTTCAACCGCACGCTGCTGTGGACCGCATTGCCGGTTCTGCTGCTGGCGATCATTGTCTCGTTGATCACCCTACCCGAAACGATCCACGAAGAAATTTCCTACAAGCCCGAGCGCTACGCGGAATTGCTGCCGCCGCCCCCGATCGCGGTGCCGAAACCGGTGCCCGAAGTCACGCGACCCTCTGCCGTTCCGGTCCCGAAACGTGTCGCGCCGCGACCACCGGAGGTCAAACCGCAGCCGACGCCGGAGCAGCTTGAGGAACAAGCGCGGCGCACCGTGCAAAAGAAGTTCGGCGCCGCTTTCGACCAGCTCGCAGAGATGCGTGACCAGAACCTGAATGCGACCACCGCGAGCGGTCCGACGACCGCCAATATCATCGCTTCGCAGGGCGCCGCCGGCACGCCGCCGCCCGTGTTCGCGCCGGTGGTCGGCCAGGGCAGCGGCGGCATCGGCAGCGGACAAAGCATTACCGGCAGCGGTCCCGGCACGGGTCTCGGTGCCCACGGCACAGGCGCCGTGCGCAGTTCCATCTCGACCGCCCCGCGGCTCGCAGCCGCCGGCGGCAACGCCGCGCGCACGCTGGAAGAAATCCAACAAGTCTTCGATCGCAACAAGGGCTCGTTCTACGCGATCTTCAACCGCGCGGCGCGCGAAAATTCGGCGATCGGCGCCGGCAAGGTGGTCGTCAGCCTGACCATCGCACCGGACGGCAGCGTCACCCGCTGCGATGTGGTGTCGAGCAGCTTCGGCGACCCCGATCTCGAGCGTAAAATCACCGAACGCGTACGCTTACTGAATTTCGGTTCAAAACCAGTTCCGTCGTTCACGTATCCCAACTACCCTATCAACTATATTCCACCGTAAAACGGAGTCGCCATGGGTTTCCTGACAGGTAAAAAGGCGCTGATTACAGGCGTCGCGAGTGACCGCTCAATCGCAACCGGCATCGCCGAAGCAATGCGTCGCGAAGGCGCCGAACTCGCATTCACGTACCAGGGCGAAAAGCTCAAGCCGCGCGTCGAACAGTTCGCGCAAAGTCTGGGTTCATCGATCGTGCTGCCGATGGACGTCACCAGCGATGCCGAGATCGACGCCGTATTCCGTTCGATCAAGGAGGCGTGGGGACACATCGATATCGTCATCCACTCGATCGGTTTCGCGCCGCGCGAACTGCTCGCGGGCCGCTATATCGATTCGGTGACGCGCGAAGGCTACAAAATCGCGCACGACATCAGCGCCTATTCGTTCGCCGCGCTGGCCAAGGCCGCGCTGCCGCTGATGAAAGGCCGCGCTGGCGCGCTGCTGACGCTGAGCTACCTCGGCGCTGAGCGTTCGATTCCGATGTACAACGTGATGGGCGCTGCCAAAGCCAGCCTGGAAGCGAATGTGCGCTACCTTGCCGCTGACCTCGGTGCGGAAAACATCCGCGTCAACGCCATCTCCGCCGGCCCGATCAAGACGCTGGCCGCCGCCGGCATCAAGGGTTTCAAGGGCATGCTGCACATCGCGGAAAAAATTTCGCCGATGAAGCGCAATGTCACTATCGAGGAAGTCGGCAACGTTGCCGCCTTCCTCTGCTCCGATCTGGCTTCGGCGATCACCGGCGAAATCATCTACGCCGACGCCGGTTTCAGAAACGTCGGCATGATCACCGACGACGAAATCTGACTCTTTAGGGGGCCTGTTAACACTCACTGCCTGGCGCCCTTATTGGGCGGTAACGCAGCGATCAAAGTGAGTGATAACAGGCCCTAGTCTGAGCTGCCTAGGGTATTGGCTGTTTCTCAGCGCCGCGGCGTCCGCGATGCCACGGCCACCGACTCGATTCTCAATGCTGCGGTGCGGGACAGTTTTGCCTGCACCAAACCGAACGGGAAAACCTCTGGTAGTCCGAGGGGGGCGTTGACCGTACCGCTCAGGAAGCGGGGGGAAGGGCTGCGGCGCAATTTGATTCCGAACATGGTGACTCTCCTTTGGCGTGCATCCTTTGCCGCGTGAATCTCATCGTGCCGGTATGCCGGACCCGTAATTCGCGACAGCGCCAAGTCCTTGCAAGCGCGAGCCCAAACCACGGCTCCGGAGACCAACGGTGCCGATGGTCGGAAACGCGGTGCATACCGATCGGAATAGCCGGCCGCATGCGCCGGCCAACTCGCTCATCAGTCGATTTCCCGCATTACTTCATGAGATTTAAAAGGTTTTAAACAGATCCTTAGTCAGTTCGGATGAAGACGCTGTATCGACCCATTCTTTAAGGTGTTTCAATATTTAAAGACGACGTATGCGGGACGTGAGCGATTCAACCGCTCGTTGCTCGGAGGAGCTTCACGGCTCGGTTCATCGACATCACGACCTTCAACAAGGACGGCAAGATCGCTTTGATGCAGGCTTTTTGGGAACCCGGTAGCACCGAAATCCCATCCGAAAAACGAGCTTAAGAATTCGCGCTGCTGCGCGCTAGCCACCCGCTCCCCGCCGGGCAGTACGCCGGCGGGGCTTTTTGGGGAAATCGAATCAGGCTTCGAACACGTGATTCAGCGGCGGCTTCTTGCCACTCTCGATGCCGCGGTCATTCTCGATGATGCGCCGCGTCTTCAAATCCGCCGGCGTGGTGGCGGCATCCATGTAAAACTGCTCATACCACTGGCGAAGCTGGTAGATCGGGCCATCACCGTCACACAGCAGCGGATTGTCGATGCGTACTTTGTTGTGCCAGATTTCGACATCCTCGCCGAAGGCCTTGCAGGTCAGATCGACGTAGCTCTTCGCCGCCGCCGCGTTCTGCTCCTCGGTCAGTCCGGGAATCTTCTTGACGATCACACCGAACCGCAGCTCGAAACTGTTCTGGTCGATCGGCACATGCGAGTTCAGCAGGACCGATTCGACCGGCACGCCACCAAACGCACCACACATGTAAGTGATGTGATAGGCCGGGCCGAAATAAGTGGCGGTCGTCGTCAGATAGTCATTCGCGCCGCCGAGACGTTCATTGGCACCCACCATCACCTGCGTGACTTTGTGGCCATCGAAGAGATTGGCGAAATAGACGACGCTGGTGGACCCGTGCACCGGGCCGAAATGCGCCATGTCAGATTGATTATCGATCAGCTCGCGGCAATTGGTGTTGATCTTCCATTTGACGATCGACCACTCCGACCATTCCGGCGAGAACGCGGCATCGATTCGCGGGATGATAACGTCCGGAGGCGGCGGATTGCCTTCAGGGTCATTCCATACGAACAGCAGCTTGTTCTGCTCGCAGGCGATCCATGACCTGATCCGCGCCTTCGGCGGAATGCGCTTGGCATAGGGAATGTCATTGCAGACGCCGTCACCGCCCCAACTCCAGCCGTGAAAACGGCAGACCACGGAATTGCCCTTGACGCAGCCGAGCGCGAGATCGGCACCCATGTGTGGACACCAAGCATCGAGGATGTTGATCTTGCCGTCCTCGCCCATGAACGCGACCAAGCGCGTGCCGAAAGCGCTCAAGGAATGCGGCTTACCGTCCTTGTAATCGGCGGCCAAACCCAGACAATGCCAGCCACGCGCGTAGCGATCCGGCAATGATCCGGCTTCGATGGTGTGCATCGGTTTCGATCCCGCTCTGATGACAGCAACCATGGCGTAACTCCGTGCTCGGTTATTTTATGCAGTGTCCCGGCGGGCACCAGTTTTTGCATCGTCCATTCGCATGAATTGTCGCAATCGCTCACGACCGTTTGGCGATGGATTTTCCTTCCCGACCAGCCACTACGTGCCCTGAGAGGGTACCGCATCCTAATCATTTCGGACGATGCCGCCCCAGCCGTTTTTTATGGAATAGTGGCGCTTTCCACGATCAGGTCCGCAATTGCAGGATCCTGGTCCCCAGAATTGTAGGCCGAGGAGAACGCAGTGCAGACAAGCCCACGCCCGAAAAGCGCCCCGATCCCCACTCCGGAAACGCTGATTCAGCGTGCGCGCGATCTGGTACCAATCCTTGCCAAACGGGCTAAAAAAGCCGAAGAAGAGCGCTGCGTCCCCGCTGAAACAATTGCGGACATGCAGGCGGCTGGCTTCTTCCGTGTCCTTCAGTCGAAGCATTACGGCGGATACGAAATGGATCCGCAGGTGTTTTACGATGTCCAAATGACGCTGGCAGAAGGTTGCATGTCCACTGCCTGGATTTATGGCGTCATCGGTGTTCACAATTGGCAAATGGCGCTGTTCGATCCGCGTGCCTCCGAGGATATCTGGCGCAATGACACCTCGGTTCTGATCGCTTCCACGTATATGCCAAAAGGTGTGGTCAAGCGCGTCGAGGGTGGCTTTCAGTTCAGCGGGCGCTGGGGCTTTTCCAGTGGCATCGCCCACTGTCAGTGGGTATTGCTCGGTGGCCTTATCTTCCCGGAAAACGGCAAGGGTCCGCCCGAATATCGCACCTTCCTCGTGCCGCGTTCGGATTTCGAAGTCGTCGATACCTGGCACACGATTGGCCTCAAAGCCACCGGCAGCAACGACATCGTCATCAAGGATGCGTTCGTCCCCGAATACCGCACGCACAAAGTATCGGATGGCTATTCCGGCACCAGTCCGGGGTTAGCAGTTAATACCGCACCGCTATACAAGCTGCCTTTCGGTCAGATTTTTGTGCGGGCCGTGTCTTCGGCCACGATCGGTTCTCTGCAGGGAGCGCTCACCAGCTTTCTGGATTTCGCCTCAGTGCGCGTCGGCGATATGAGCGGAGGCCGGACGGCCGAACAGGGTACGGCGCAGTTGGCCGCCGCCGAAACGGCCCTCGCGATTGACGAAATGAAGCTGGTGCTGCATCGCAACTTCGACACGCTGATGGGCAAGCTTCGCCAGGGACAGCCGCTCGACGACATCAAGGAGCGTCTGCATTACCGCACACAGGCGGCGCACGTTGTAGACCGCTGTGCGCGTCAGGCCTATCAGCTCCTGGCGGCGTGCGGCGGCCGCGGTATTTTCACCGACTTCGCACTGGTGAGGCACTTCCTCGATATTCATGCGGCACGTGGACACTACGCCAACAATCCGGATCAATTCGGCCGCAATTACGGCGGCGTCATGCTGGGACGCGAAAACACCGATCTCTTCATCTGATCAGTGGATCGGGAAAACGGCCGTCTATGGGTCGGCGAAACGGTGATGAATTGACGCGGGGAATTCAAAGTTGCCGCGGTTGTTCCGGTGCTGCCGGCACAACCGCGGCCTTGCCCTAGCCCAGAAGGCGGCTCGATTCGAGCGACCAATCCAATCAATCAGACGGATCGCTCGGATCAGGTCACTAGGCGTTTCTTATTGCTGATCCGGCCATACTGGCGGCGGCACCTCGCCAGCCTTGGCATGGAAAGAAGCTTCGATTTCCGTGATCAGGCCATTGACGACGCGGAATCGCTCGAAGACCCTTGCCGTCGCCAGCTGCCGTCCGGTATTGCCGATCTTGCCGGTATCAAGTGAATAGAGCGCGAAGACTTCATCGCCGTCGACCATGATCTGTTCATCGCGCAGATTGAAGATGATCTTAAACCGGAACCCTTTTTCAAGATCCGAGCGCATCGAATCGGCACCGGAACCAGTGATTTTTCCGTTCTCGACACGCTGGACATTGTCGGCAAACTGCACCTGCTGCGCGTTGTGCGATACCAGCGCATCAAGATAGCTTTGTGCAGCGGCGATCGTACAAGTGTCGTCGCATGGGGTGGCGGCCGACGCCAGCGATGGAGCCAGTGCGGAGAAGGAAACGATGCCGCTGCCCACGAGTGCGGCGACGATTCGACTGCGGATTCCAAACATCTTCTTTTTCATTGCTTTCTTCCTTTAACTGAAACCGTCCGATGAATATTCGACGGCGGAACACATAAAAAACCCCCGGAAATCTCCGGGGGTTTGAGGCTGCTCATTACTACTTCAGGACCCGAAACCGATCATTGCGTCGAGAACGCGTAAATTTGATTGTTTGATTTTCCAAGGGCCACGTAGCCGGATCCCCAGTACAGCGTGCCATCGACGATCGACGGTGCACAAACCACAGCGCCGCCGCTCTGGAAACTCCAGAGAAGCGCGCCGGTCTTGGCATTGAGGGCGAGGAAAAAGCCACCGGCAGTCCCGGTATAAACGACCCCATTGGCAACCGATAACGCACCTGCCGTGGTTTGGCCGCGCTTGCCCGAAGCATAGGGCGGTTTGGTCTGCCACAGAATGTTGCCAGTGGCGGCATCCAATGCTGCTATAACACCGTGATTCCAGGTGCTGCCGTCTTTCAGGGTGAAGTTGACATTCGCAAAATTGGCTTCGGCAAAATAAACGCGTTGGTCGTCCGTCGCAGCGCCCCACTCAATACCACCTTCGAGATCGGGAGGACCGGCCATGGTGTGCCATACGGTGGCACCGGTATCGGGATCAAGCGCCCAATAGATACCATTCTTCTCGCCGGCACCCAGCAGCTGCTTATGCTGGCCGTTGATCGTGGCATCGATCAGGTTCGGGCCCGAACCGAAATCCCAGTCCGTGGCGCCTGTGAATGGGCATTTCTTCCCCGAGCCAATAACACAGAACGCATTCCAGGCGTCCGCACCCTGCATGCGCCGCGCCCATTTCACATTGCCGTTGGTCATGTCATACGCCACGACCGAGTCGACGTAATCCTGCGGATCAAGGCAGCCCACCTGCTTGTCGAGCGTGGCCGGATCCGAAGGATCCTGATTCGCACCGAGGGCATTCAAGCAGCTCTGCACACTGGCCGGTACCGAATAATTATCCCCGGTTGTGACATAAAGCGAGCCGCGCGCCGCGTCGACAACAATGGGGCTGCTCCATACGCCGGCACCGGTATACCCTGGCGTGGACGTTGGCACGGTCATCTTGTGCCAGATTTCCTTGCCGGTGGTGGCATTGATTGCCCACACACTGCCCTGGAAGGTGGGACCTTTCTTTCCTTCAAACAGAACGGTGCCTTCTTCGATGGATGCCACGCCGACATAGACCACATTGTTGTAGACCATCGGCGAGTTGGTAATGTGACCCGGGCCGACGACGTGGATATCTAACATCCACACTTCCTTGCCCGTGGTCTTGTCAAGCGCGATGACGTTCCCGGTCGACTGATCGCCGACAATTACTGTCGTGTCGGTAATTGCCGGGGAGTTGCGCGTATAAGAGGAGCTCTTCAATCCGCGGATGGTCGAAAGATTCGTCGCCCACACCTGGGTGCCAGCCGTACGGTCTATTTTGTAAACATTGCCCTTGTAGTCTCCGGCATAGAGGTAGTTGCCATCCACGGTCGGCGTCGATGCTACTGCGCCCCCAGTGGTGAAAACCCACTTCTGCTTGAGATTGCCTACCGTCGTCGGACTCAGCACGGTCTCATTCGGAGCAAAACCCTTGTTGAGCGGGCCTCCGCCCCACACCGGCCATTGCATGGAGCTGCCGGTACCGATGGCCGCCTGTGCGATGGCGGCATATCCGCCCAATACTGTCACGGTGCTTGCGATAGCCAAATTCCGTACAACGCCACGGAACAAATGGCCTGACTGGCTTCTTGACTGCATTTAGTCCTCTCCTCAGTTATCCCACCAAATATTCTTGAAGAGCCGCTTGTATTTGTAATGCGCGGCTACTTTTATGGAATCAAGCTTACCCCAATTGGGTGCGAACCAGTCAACCGCTGGTTGCAGCCGTTTGTCAGGTGGGCGGCAAAACTTGAGGACGGAGCACCGAACTGCAGGGTGTGTCGGTAGATATAAAAATCTCGACTGCTTTCCTCGCGCAACATACTGAACGCAAGCGAAAATGCGCCGTCAACCTTGTGGCACTTTCTTCCAGTCCGCCAGAAATTTCGCCAAGCCGATATCCGTGAGCGGATGTTCGAACAGCTGCTGAAACACCTTATACGGCAGCGTGCCAACATCGGCGCCGGCTTTGGCGGACTCAAGCACATGCAACGGATGGCGCAGACTCGCTGCGAGCAACTGCGTCTTGAAGCCGTAGTTGTCGTAGATTTGCCGGATTTCGCGGACTAGTAGCATGCCGTCGTGGCCGATGTCGTCAAGACGGCCAACGAACGGCGATATATAGGTGGCGCCGGCTTTGGCCGCGAGCAATGCCTGCACTGGGCTGAAGCATAGGGTGACGTTGACCTTGTGGCCCTGCGCAGTCAGTGCTTTCGTCGCCTTCAGACCTTCCGGAGTCAGCGGGCACTTGACCACAATGTTCGGGTGCACCTGCGAGAAGGCCTTGCCTTCTCGAATCATACCGGCGGCATCGGTGCTGACCGTTTCGACGCTGATCGGACCATCCACGATTTGCACGATTTCCCTGACGACCTCGTCCAGCTTGCGACCCGTCTTGGCGATCAGCGAGGGATTGGTGGTCACGCCATCGACGAGCCCGGAAGCGGCGGCTTCGCGCAGTTCTTTAGTGTCGGCGGTATCGAGAAAGAATTTCATAGTTGTTTCCGGAGTGTTGTGTAAGCCTGGCACAGTGCGCGAACACCATTATTTTTGAGTGGGCAGCAGTCCCTTTAGTTCGCGCCAGCCCCCGTCAATCGACCACACGTTGGTGTACCCCATTTTCTGAAGATTGTCAGCGGCAAGGGCCGAGCGGAACCCGCCGCCGCAGTAGAGATACAGCGGTTCGTTTTTGTCGGGATGGCGTGATTCGATATCACGTTCGATGATGCCTTTTCCAATCCATTCCGCACCCTCGATATGGCCGGAGGCGAATTCACTCTCTTCGCGAACGTCGATAAGTTTCGCGCGCCACGCATTTTTCAGGATGGCCGGCATTTCGTGTGCAGGCACTTCCTTGATGCGCGTCTTCGCGCCGTTCACCAGGGCGAGAAAACCTGGGGAATGTGCTGCCATTTGTGATATCTCCGTCAGCCCTAGTCCACAAGATGCCGCTCAAGCAGCTCGGCCAGCCCGGGCAGAACCGCATTGAGTTCGCTTTCAATGGTGCCGCGAACCTTTGGGTAAACCGCTTTCAATGTGGAATTTTTCGTTTTCGCGAAACGTGCATCGGTAACACCGAGCATTGCATCGACCGAACGTCTGCGCTGTGATTTGAGATAATCGCCGAAGCCGCCATCGACGTTGCCATTCTGGAAATCCCGATAGAGCGGCTCGAACGCGTGCACAAACTCAGGAATCAAGCCCGCGACGGCATTGTGAACGGCATTTGCTTCGCCCCCTCGCAGCATGGCGAATGCAGAACGCAGCGCAATGCCTTTGAGGCCGCGTAGCTGTTTTACATGCGCTTCGATCAAGTCGGCGCAATCGACAATGACTACGTCGCGCCGTCCATCCGACAGTAGACTATCGGCCAGTTTATCCATCTGATCCTCTGGAAATCCTCATGACCACCCGCAAGCCCGGTGACCGACGCCCACCGGGCCGGCACAAGCCTAGCATGCCCGGGCTGAAAACCAGCCCACTGCAGCGCAATTTCGCGTTGACCAAACTCGGGCTCGGCGCCGGCACGCAGATCATGGCGCACTCGATCCGCAACATCTTCCGCGGCCGCATGGAACGCGACGAGGCGAATCGCGATTTCGTCGCGCAGCAGGCGGAGATCCTGGCGTCGGAGCTGGGCAAGCTCAAGGGCAGTGTCATGAAAGTCGGGCAGATGTTGTCTTTGTACGGACAATATGTGTTACCGGAAGAAGCGGTCGATGTGCTTTCGCAGTTGCAGGACGATTCGTCACCAGTAGCATGGGAAGTGATGGCGCCAGCATTGGAGCGCTCACTCGGGCACCGGCGCTTGGCAGAGCTGGACGTCGATCCGCATCCGATCGGCGCCGCGTCGTTGGGGCAGGCGCATCGCGCGCGCCGCAAGTCGGACGGACTGGAAGTCGTCGTCAAGATCCAGTACCCGGGCGTTGCCGACGCTATTGACAGTGATATCCGCACGCTTTCGCGTCTACTACTGATGACGCGACTAACCCCGAAGGGGCTGGACCTGAGGCCAATGCTTGCGGAGGTCCGCGAGATGCTGCTGCACGAGGTCGATTATGTCAGCGAGCGCCAACACACGGAGGAATTCGCAAAGCGGCTGGCCGGTGATGCACGCTTCGTAGTACCGCGCGTGATTCCGGAATACTCGACCGACCGCGTGCTGACGACGACCTATGAGTCCGGATTGCACGTAAAGGACGAGGATGTGCAAAACCTTCCGCTGGCGCGGCGCAATCGTTTCGGTGCCGCATTCATCGATATTTTCCTGACTGAGTTTTTTCAGTGGGGTTTGGTACAAACCGATCCGCACTTCGGCAACTACCGGCTGCGGATCGGCGCGACGGCAAAAGAGGATCGCATCGTCCTGCTGGATTTCGGCGCAACGCGGGAATTCTCGCGCGAATTCATCGCCGGATATCGCGAAATCGTGCTCGGCGCCCTGTTTGGCGACAACAAGCAGGTTGCCCGCGGTGCCGATGCGATTGGACTGATGCCCGACACAGCACCGGCGTCGGTAATCGAGTCGTTCGCCGCAACGTGCGCGCTGATCGTCGAGCCTTTCGCCAGACCCGGGGATCTTGCACCGGAGGTTGTCAACAAGAACGGCGAGTACCGCTGGCAGGAAAGCGATCTGCCGATGCGTGCGGCCAACGCCTTCGCGCGATCAGCATTGACGGTGCACTTTCGCATCCCACCGCGCGAGATCGTATTTCTACACCGCAGGCTGACCGGGACTTACGTCATGCTGGCCACGCTGCGCGCTGAATTGAACGCCCGCCAGTGCCTCCTGCATCACCTTGGCGCGCCGGAGGATGGATAAAATACGTTACCGTATGGATTAAGCCTTGAGTTTTATGTAGCATTCACGAGCTTTCAATGGGCTTTCAAATTGCTGGCCGCAACGGCCGCGAATCATTCCTGCGCGGAGAGAGAACCGATATGAAGTTAAAACTCTTACTGGGTGTGTGTACCGTGGTTTTTGCTGTTTCCGCCCCGCCGGTCTTCGCAAAGGTATCTGCAGCTGAAGCCGCTCATTTGGGACAGGATCTCACACCGATCGGTGCCGAAAAGGGAGCTAACAAGGATGGTTCCATCCCCGCGTGGACTGGCGGCGAATCAAAGCGTGGAGCACTCAAGGGCGAGTTCCCGAACGATCCGGCGGTTGATGGCGATAAGCCGCTGTTCACGATCACGCAGAGCAATGTTTCTCAGTACGCCGACAAGCTCACCGAGGGACACAAGCTGCTTCTGAAGAATTTCGCCGACTACAAGATGGTCGTGTATCCCACGCATCGAGTCGCATCGTTCCCGGACGAAATCTACAAGGGGACTATCGCCAATGCGACCACTTGCGAGATGAACGGTACCGACGATCTGAACAACTGCAAGCTTGGTTTCCCTTACCCGATTCCGAAAACGGGTTCCGAAGTGATCTGGAACCACAAGCTGAAGTGGCGCGGCGAAGCGGTGCGCCGCTACAACAACCAGATGATCGTGCAGCCAAACGGTGACTATCAGCTCACCAAGATCGTCGAAGACGTCAAATTCATCTATGCCAGTATCAAGCATCCCGGTGAATTCACGAACGGGCACGGCGAATATCTGCTGTATTTGGCCCACACCATCGCACCGCCGCGCCTGGCCGGCACGTTCATTCTTGTGCACGACCGTTCCGGCACCGGTAACGAGGGCCGCGTGTCGTGGATTTACAGTCCCGGCATCCGTCGCGTGCGTCGCGCTCCGTCGGTCCAGTACGACAATCCGGCCGAGGGCACCGACGGCAACCAGTTTTACGATCAGGTCGACATGTTCAATGGCGCTCTCGATCTCTACTCATGGAAGATCGTTGGCAAAAAAGAATTTTACCTGCCGTACAGCTCCGATAAGATCGCCGGCAATACGATCAAGTTCAAGGACGTTGTTCGTCCGCATCACCTGAATCAGGACTATCCGCGCTATGAGCTGCATCGTTACTGGGTAGTCGAGGCGTCCCTCAAGCCCGGTGCCAGCCACACGTTCAAGAAGCGCGTCTTCTACGTGGACGAGGATTCTTGGAACATCGAAGCAATCGATTGCTACGACAATCATGATCAGCTCTACAAATTCCAGGAAGGTCACTTGCTGTACGGTGCGAACATCCAGGCCATGACCACGGTGCCCGAAATTATTTATGACTTCCAATCCGGGCGCTATTTTGTCACCGCAGCGTTCAACGAAGATGCGCCGTACGATCTGAGTCTGGATTTTTCCGATGACTATTTCACGCCAGCTTCCGTGCAGAAGATGACTTCGAAGTAGGTCAGCTGATATTGCGGCCGATGTTGTAGCAGGTTATGTAAACTGGGCCGCTGGCATTCGCGCCAGCGGCCTTTTGTTTTCCAAAGCCGCGAATCGAAATGTCGAGCTCCAGCCGATGAATAATCCCAAACCGCTACCACCCGCCTCCGGAGCGGAACAACCACCGACATTGCTGCAGGCCGTTTTGAGTGTGTTATCCGCTTTTTTTGGCGTGCAGAACGCAAAGAATCGCGAGCGTGACTTCCGCCACGGTCGCGCGGGTATCTTCATCGGTGTCGGACTCGCACTGACGATTCTGTTCGTGCTGACCGTCTGGATAGTCGTGAAGCTGGTGCTTGCGCACGCAGGAATGTGATCTAGGAACCGCTCAACAACCTCGAACATCGTTCAGGGTTTTGCAAAGCTCTTTACGTTGCCGCAGTCCGACGATAACCACTGTCCGGAAAATTCATTGTTCATTTCCACCTGGCCGCCCATGTGCTGCGAAGTGCCGGTGAAATGCATGGCGCCGTTGTAGTTCTTGTCACTCACAAATGTGGCTTTAAGGGTACCCGTGCCTTGCATTTCGGGGCTACTGCAAATCAAATCACCCGTGAATGTGTTTCCGCTGAATTTGGGATTCTTGAGCTGACATTCCTTCTCGTTGCCATAGTTGGGCGTACCTTCCTTTTCGGCCTCCGCTGCGGTCAGACACTGCTTCACCGTCATGGGCTTGTTGAACGGTAGTTGGATGCCCATCTGCTTCATCTGTTCGAGCTGCGCGGGCGGAATCTGCGGCCCACCCTTTACGAAATTGATCTGCACCGTGCTTTGCCACAGGCCGGGCATGCGATGGGCGGCGGACGCGGCCAGTGGCAGGGCCAGAATGGCGAGAGTGGCGCAGGGGATAATTCGGTTACGCATAAGATTCTCCGACGATGGAATTGGGTGGGGGAAGGAATAGCGTCCTCTTAGCATACGGTTATTTTTCGAAGGACCCGCCGTGACCCGAGATGCGCCGTCAATGTTCGTTGCGACGTGTGTCCTTGAGACGATAAATCCAGTCCAGTGCTTCGCGGGGTGTCAACTGGTCTGGCTCCAGACCGTCGAGCATCGCCAACGCCTTCGATGGTGGCGGCGCGAACAGCGAAAGCTGCGGCGGCGCATTCGTTACGGAGGTGGTTGGGGGTGGTGTGCGCACCGGCGCGCTTTCAAGCGCCGCGAGCAGCATGCGGGCGCGCGTGATAACGACCGGGGGAACACCGGCAAGTGCTGCGACCTGCAGGCCGTAGCTGCGATTTGCCGGTCCCGCCTGCACACGATGCAGAAAGACCAGTTGATCTCCGTCCGCCGATGGGTATTCGGCCGCGTCGAGATGGACGTTGGCGATGCCCGTGATTTCGTCGGCCAGCGCGGTCAACTCGAAGTAGTGGGTCGCAAACAACGTGAACGAACGCGTTTTCGCTGCGAGATGCTCGGCGCTGGCGCGCGCCAGTGCGAGACCGTCGTAAGTCGAAGTGCCGCGTCCGACTTCGTCCATCAATACCAGGCTGCGATCGGTGGCGTTGTGAAGAATGTTGGCGGTTTCGCTCATCTCGACCATGAAGGTCGATTGCGCGCGCGCCAAGTCGTCGGCGGCGCCGATGCGTGTGAAGATGCGGTCAATCGGTCCAAGCCGTGCGCTGTCCGCCGGCACGTAGCTGCCGGCATACGCGAGCAGTGCGATCAGAGCCGCCTGCCGCATATAGGTGGATTTACCGCCCATGTTCGGGCCGGTGATGACGAGCAGGCGTCGATCACTGTCGAGCAGCAGGTCGTTGGGAACGAACGGCGTATCGAGCGTCTGTTCGACAACCGGATGGCGACCGCCGCGGATGTCGAGGCCCGCCGCTTCGACCAATTCCGGCCGGTTCCAGCGCAAGGCTTCGGCACGTTCGGCGAGACAGGCCAGCGTATCCAGCTCGGCAAGTGCAGCAGCCGTGGCCTGCAGCGGCTTGAGCCGCTCCATGAGCCGGTCGAGGAGTTCGTCATAAAGCTGCTTCTCGCGGGCCAGCGCACGTTCGCGCGCAGTGAGCACTTTTTCCTCGAAGCGTTTCAGTTCTTCGGTGATGTAGCGTTCCGCGTTGGTCAGCGTCTGCCGCCGCGTGTAGTCCACCGGCACGCGCGCGCTGTGTGCTTTGCCGACCTCGATGAAATAACCGTGTACGCGGTTGTAGCCAACCTTGAGTGTCTCGATGCCGCTGCGCTGGCGCTCGCGGACTTCGAGTTCAACGAGAAAGCCATCCGCGTTTCCTGATAGTCCGCGCAACTCGTCGAGCGTCGCATCGAAACCGCTGCGGAAGACGCCACCGTCGCGCGTCGTCAGTGGCGGCTCATCGACAAGCGCGCCGCCGAGCTGAGTGGCCAGATCGGCGTGCTCGCCGAGACGAATGGCTAGTTCACGGATCAGCGGTGCTTCGACCGGCGCGATCGCGAAGGTGACGGCCGGCAGCGATACGAGACTCGCAGTGAGCCCTACCAGATCGCGCGGACGCGCCGAACGCAGTGCGACGCGCGCGAGGATGCGCTCGACATCGGCAACCGCGCGCAACGTATCGCGCAGCGGTCGATGCGTGCCGCTGTCCAGCAGCAGTGAGATGGCGTCGTGACGGCCACGCACGCGGGCAGCATCGCGCAGCGGCTGTGCCAGCCAGCGCCGCAGCTGCCGACTGCCCATCGGCGTCACACAATGATCGAGCACCCCCACCAGCGTGTGTTCGTGAGCGTCGGACAGTGAGCGCTCGATTTCCAGATTGCGCCGCGTCGCCGGATCGAGAATCAAGGCATCGTCGATCGTTTCGACACGCAGACCGCCGACATGCGCCATGCGCGCTTTCTGCGTTTCCTGTACGTATTGCAGCAGTGCACCGGCAGCGCCGAGCGCCGCGGACAGCTCGTCGGCGCCGAAGCCGCGCAGATCGCGCGTGCCGAATTGTTCGATCAGCAGGCGCCGCGCAGAGGCAATATCGAAATGCCATGGCGGGCGCCGCCGATGGCTGAAACCGCCATTGCCCAGACCGGAGTCCTCGGGCAGCAGCAGCTCACTCGGCCGCAAGCGATGCAGCTCGGCCTGCCAATCGCCCGCGCTCGCGGTTTCGAGCACACTGAACCGGCCGGATGACAGTTCCATCCACGCCAATCCATAGCGGCTGTTCGTGAAACAGGCGGCGGCCAGCAGTGTCTGTGTGTGCGGATCAAGCAGCGCATCTTCGGTCGCGGTGCCTGGCGTGACGATGCGCACCACTTCGCGCCGCACCGGACCCTTTTCGACGCCGACTTCGCCGACCTGCTCGGCGATCGCCACCGATTCACCGGCACGGATCAGGCGCGCCAGGTAGTTGTCCAGCTGATGATGTGGCACGCCCGCCATCACCACCGGCGCACCGGCCGATTCGCCGCGCCGCGTCAGCGTGATATTCAACAGCCGCGCGGCCTTGCGCGCGTCATCGTAGAACAGCTCATAGAAATCACCCATGCGAAACAGCACGAGCGTGTCGGGGAATTGCGCCTTGATCGCCAGGTACTGCTGCATCAGCGGCGTGTGGTCGCCCTTCTGAGCGGAAGCAATCGGTGGTTCTGGTTCGGGTTTCAAGTGAGTCGACTGGCAAAAATATGTGGGGATCCGATCAGCGGCTGTCCGGCCGTGCTTTCGCAAGTACCACCGCAGCCGCCCATGTGGCGTGCCAGTATATTGCCGCCGCCCGATCGCGTGGGCCGGATTTCCCCGTACAGTTAATGGTCACTTGTCCGGGACGGACACGATTATCCGACTGCTATGCAAAACAGCAAAGGGCAAAAAAAAGGCCGGCTGCCCCGAAGGCAGCCAGCCCAGAGCAAACTCTGTAATCGCAGCTTAATACTTGTACAGCACCTTCACCGATCCATCGACAGCACCCTCGCTGATATAGCCTATGGCGCCCGGTGTGCTGTTCACCTTGGTTTTGACATCGGCGTCGCCGCCGGCCTCGACCGGTGCGTTGGCTTTACCGGTGAAGATCAGTTTGGACCAATACGCAGTCAGGTCCGCGCCCGATCTCTGCAGAACTTTTGTTTCAAACTCCTCGCGAGCCGGACCTTCTTTTTGGAACAACAAAACGACGTTTTGACCACTCAGTTGCGGCGTGCGGCCGAGAAAGAGCTTTTTTGCCGTCTCGGCGTCGAGAGAGGCGATGTCCGATCCTTTCGCCACGATCACAGTTCCGGCCGCGTTGGCTGTTGCGTTGACCACCACTGGCGCCAGGAAAGCGAGCAGGAACTTGCTGTAGGTTTTCATGATTAGCTCCTCCCCTGATCAGAATGAGAAAGTAACGGCGCCCAGAAGGCGGCTGGCATTGGGTGGGTTAACCGCCCCACCCGCCGCGGCTGTCGGGTAGTCGGTTGTTTTCCAGTGCGACTCATAAAACGTGTAATCCAGCTTGAGCGCCACGGTGGGTGTCAGGTCATAGCGCAGGCCGAACTCATAGAAATAGTCCTTCAGCCGTACACCCGGATTCTCGGCAAGGCCGTCGACAACGGAATCCGCCGGAGCAGGGACATTTAGAACGTTGCCGTTGGGTAACACAAACGGAATGGTTACGTTCGGGTTGCCGTTAATCGCACTCTTAATTTTATTGGCGCGAATATATTGGTTGCGGTGGCCCAAAGTCGCGAGTGGTAATAGCTTTCCGAAGTGATAGCCCAGGCTCACATATTCAGAGGCGATACTGGGCCCGAAGCCGCTGGCGCCCGCGATGGGTTGCAAGCCCTGGAATTCAGCGAGGAACAAGAAGTTGTTGCGAGCGATCTGAGCGGAAGCGACGACATACATATACGGATCGTCACTGGTGCTGATTGCCTTTGCCGCGTCGGGCTGATTTTGGGAAATAAGAGAACTGACAACGCTATCCAATGTAGTGAGCGGGTTGTACTTGTTGCCGTCACCGACCAGTGACAGCTTCTCAACGAATGCGGCCGCGCGGAGCGTCAACCAGTCATTGTAGGAACTATCGAGTGTCAGGCCCGTTATGTTGTGGTCATGTACAGTTACGCTCGTGGTGACAGTACCATTCGGCGTTGCAACAGGATTGAGAGCAGTGTTGTCAAAAGAGCCGTACATAGCCTGCATGTAGAAGTACCAGTTGCCCCAGCTCTTCTCCGCGCTCAAATCCAGACCGTCATATTGCGACTCTTGCGCGAAGTAGACGGCTTCAGGCGGCAGCACCCAGGGATAGGCTTCGCCGACGAACTGATAGTCGGAATACTGGTAGAAAGGCAGCTGCAGGCGGCCTGCCTTCAGTGCGTAAGTGTCATTGAGCTGATACTTCAAATAGGCCCATTGGAATTTCGGCTGGAAGTCATCGTCACCGCGCGCCAGAATCTGCGCGGTCGCGCTGATGGAGCTATCGAGTGGCGCAGTTGCCTGCAGCGCGAAGTTGGAGTTGGGCGTAAACGTTGGATCGGCGTGGTAGCTGTAGCCCTGGCTTTCTGACGGGAACGTGCGGTTATTGCTGAACACCGTTCCGGCGACAATCTGGCCGTAGCCGTGAAATGCGACGTCGGCATGCGCCTGCGATGCGATCGCCAGAGAGGCGAGACCCAGCAGTGGAACTTTGGAAAGTTTCCTCATCTCTCATGCTCCCAAATAATGAACTTACATGTATGACGGGACCATTTCGTAAATCGCCGACGCGGCTATCCGACTTAATGCTTTATCGACATCCAACATGCTCTAACATTTAAGCGATCACTCGAACCGTACGCTGCTGCGTTCACGCAACGCCAAAACTTCCAAGGGACAGTTAAGCGGCTGCGGGCGCCAAATTCTCGTGATGGCAGCAATCCCGCCGCTCCGAATTCACCGGACATCCGGTTACGCAGCAGTGCTCCTGTTGAATTAAGGCGTTGTGTTGGGCGTTGGGCCGGAAGCGGCATGACGTGCTACGGCCGGTTCGGCGGTGCGAACTGTTGGTCAGCGTTCTTGATTCCAATTACGCTCATGTGAACTTCTCCTTGAAATTCGACAGGCTGAACGTCAATGCGCCGCGCATTCTCCTGCGAAGCTTGAGCCGCAAGCGACCGGAACCGGTGCATTCAATAGATAAAATGCACCAATATGAAGCCCGCGCGGAGTATTTCCTATGCGATCAAAAAACGCAACGTAGTCTATGAACACGGTCACGGATCAATTGCGTCGTGTTTTCTGCGCAAGCTTCGTCGATCTCCGCCGCATACTGCTGCCCGAGCACCGTCAAATCTGCTTCGGTGGCGGCACTGGGTTTGAACACTACGGCTTTTCACGACGTCATCGGCAAGGGCCGGCCAGCACGCGCCTCTATTCGGACTTGGGAATGTAAGCGCAGGGTCAATGTGACAGCCTAAGGACTACAACGCCGGCGAACGCCACTTTGGAATGTACCCACTAAGGAACGGCAACTGCGCAACGTCACTGACTCCTCACCTTCGTTCAGTACGACACCGTGCATAACCCACTCTAAAGAAGTGACGATCTGACATCTAATGTTCCATCGTATAGAAGCGTCCTTAACTTGCGTTTGCGCGAGTGGAACGCGCTTTTCCCGCTGCTGGATGACCAGCAAAGGCAATAAAAAAGGCCGGCTACCTGGAGGGCAGCCGGCCCACAACGGGCACTACAATCGCAGCTCAATATTTGTATAGCATCTTCACTGATCCATCGACAGCGCCTTCATTGATTTAGCCGACGGCGCCTGGTGTGTTGCTCACCTTGGCTTTGATATCGGCATCGCCGCCAGTCTCGACGGCTGCGTTGGCTTCATTAGTGAAGATCAGCTTGGACCAAAACAATGCGGCCCCACTCAGATCACGTATAGATCCACGTAATCGTCGATCAGCGTCTGTTGTTCCTCAGAATGCATCGCCCGGCACGCGTACCCAGCCTTCCATCAGCACACGGGCGCTGCGGCTCATGATGGCTTTTTTCACGGTCCACTCGCCGTCGATCCGCTTGGCTTCCGCCCCAACCCTCAGGGTGCCGGAGGGATGTCCGAAGCGCACCGCGTTGCGCTCGCCACCGCCAGCGGCAAAATTCACTAAGGTGCCCGGGATCGCGGCGGCAGTGCCGATGGCGACGGCAGCGGTGCCCATCATGGCGTGATGCAGCTTGCCCATGGACAAGGCGCGCACGAGGAGATCGGCATCGCTTGCGGCAACCTTCTTGCCGCTGGAGGAGGTGTAAGCGGCCGGCTTGGCGACAAACGCAACCTTTGGCGTATGCTGACGCTTGACGGCTTCGTCAATGTGCTTGATAAGACCCATGCGTACTGCGCCATAGGCGCGGATCGTTTCGAACTTGGCCAGCGCCTTGGCGTCGCTGTTGATGGCGTCCTGCAATTCGGTGCCGGTGTAGCCGATGGCGTCCGCGTTGACGAAGATGGTCGGGATGCCAGCATTGATCATGGTGGCTTTGAGCGTGCCGATTCCGGGCACCTCCAGATCGTCGACCAGATTGCCGGTGGGAAACATCGAACCTCCCGCGCCTTCTTCGTCGGCGGCCGGGTCCATGAACTCGATCTGCACTTCCGCTGCCGGAAAAGTCACCCCGTCGAGCTCGAAGTCCCCGGTTTCCTGTACCGCGCCGCCAGTCATCGGTACATGCGCGATGATGGTTTTGCCGATGTTGGCCTGCCAGATGCGCACGGTGACGATTCCGTCTTTCGGGACGCGGCTGGCCTCGATTAATCCATTACTGATGGCGAAGGGACCCACAGCGGCGGAAAGGTTGCCGCAGTTGCCGGTCCAGTCGACGAAGGCCTTATCGATGGACACCTGGCCGAACAGATAATCGACGTCGTGATCAGACTTGCTGCTCTTCGAGAGAATGACCGTCTTGCTGGTGCTAGAGGTCGCCCCACCCATGCCATCGATCTGCTTGCCGTACGGATCAGGACTGCCAATGACGCGCAGCAACAGCGCGTCTCGTGCTGCGCCCGGCACCTGCGCGGCTTTGGGCAAATCCTGCAATCGAAAAAACACGCCTTTGCTGGTACCGCCACGCATATAGGTGGCGGGGATTTTGATTTGTGGGACGTGGGTCATGGCCGTTATTTCCTCAGGCCGCCTTCGACGATTCGAGAAAATCTTGCGCAAACCGCTGCAGCACGCCGCCGGCTTCGTAGATCGACACTTCTTCGGCGGTGTCGAGTCGGCAAGTCACCGGCACTTTCACGCTTTCGCCATTCTTGCGCTTGATCACGAGAGTGAGGTCAGTGCGTGGCTTGCGCTCGCCGATCACGTCGTAGATCTCAGTGCCGTCGATTTTCAGCGTCAGGCGGTTAACGCCCGGCTTGAACTCCAGCGGTAGTACGCCCATGCCGATGAGGTTGGTGCGGTGGATGCGCTCGAAGCCTTCGGCGACAATCACTTCGACACCCGCGAGACGCACGCCTTTCGCCGCCCAGTCGCGCGAGGAGCCCTGGCCGTAGTCGGCGCCGGCGATGATGATCAGCGGCTGCTTGCGGTTCATGTAGGTTTCGATCGCTTCCCACATGCGTACGACCTGGCCATCCGGCTCGATGCGTGCGAGCGAACCCTTCTTGACCTTGCCATCAACTACCGCCATCTCGTTCATCAGCGTCGGGTTGGCGAAGGTGGCGCGCAGGGCCGTCAGGTGGTCGCCGCGATGCGTTGCGTAGGAGTTGAAGTCTTCTTCCGGCAGGCCCATCTTCGCCAGGTACTCGCCTGCGGCGCTGTCCGGCAGGATCGCATTCGACGGCGACAGATGGTCGGTAGTGATGTTGTCGGGCAGGACGGCCAGCGGCCGCAAACCCTTGAGCGTGCGTTCGCCGGCCAGCGCGCCTTCCCAGTACGGCGGACGGCGGATGTAGGTGCTCTGCGGGCGCCAGCTGTAGAGCGGGCTGATCTTCGGGCCAGTGTCGGCCTTGAAGGTGAACATCGGCTCGTAGACCTTGCGGAACTGCTCGGGCTTGACGCTGCTGGCGACGATCGCGTCGATCTCCTCATCGCTCGGCCAGATGTCCTTGAGCGTGACCGGCTTGCCGCTCTTGTCGATGCCCAGCACGTCTTTCTCGATATCGAAACGGACGGTGCCGGCGATGGCATAAGCCACGACCAGCGGCGGCGAAGCCAGGAACGCCTGCTTCGCGTAGGGATGGATGCGGCCATCGAAGTTGCGATTGCCCGACAGCACAGCCGTGGTATACAGATCGCGATCGATGACTTCCTTCTGGATCGCCGGATCCAGCGCACCGCTCATGCCGTTACAGGTGGTGCAGGCAAAGGCGACGATGCCGAAGCCAAGCTTCTCCAGTTCCGACAGCAGCTTCGCTTCTTCCAGATACAACTGGACCGTCTTGGAGCCCGGTGCCAGCGAGGACTTCACCCAGGGCTTGCGCGTCAGGCCGCGGGCATTGGCATTGCGGGCCAGCAGGCCAGCGGCGATCACGTTGCGCGGATTGCTGGTGTTGGTGCAGCTGGTGATGGCGGCGATGATCACTGCACCGTCCGGCATCTGGCCGGGGATCTCTTCCCATTTACCCGCGATGCCGCGAGCAGCCAGGTCAGAAGTTGGCAGGCGCTTGTGCGGGTTGGAAGGGCCCGCCATATTGCGAACCACGGTCGACAGATCGAACTTGAGAACGCGCTCGTATTCGGCCGTCTTCAGCGAATCCGCCCACAGGCCGGCTTCCTTCGCATAGATCTCGACGAGCTTGACTTGCTCGTCCTCGCGGCCGGTGAGGCGCAGATAGTCGAGCGTGTTGTTGTCGATGAAGAACATCGCCGCCGTGGCACCGTACTCCGGCGCCATGTTGGAAATGGTCGCGCGATCGCCCAGCGTAAGGGCGGATGCGCCTTCGCCGTAAAACTCGAGGTAGGCACCGACCACTTTTTCCTTGCGCAGGAATTCGGTCAGGGCGAGCACGACGTCGGTCGCGGTGATGCCCGGCTTGGGCTTACCGCTTAGGTCCACGCCGATAATGTCCGGCAGGCGCATCCACGAGGCGCGGCCGAGCATGACGTTTTCAGCCTCGAGGCCGCCGACGCCGATTGCGATCACGCCCAGCGCGTCGACGTGCGGGGTGTGGCTGTCGGTGCCAACCAGCGTGTCGGGATAGGCCACGCCCTCTTTCGCATGAATGACCGGCGACATCCGCTCCAGATTGATCTGATGCATGATGCCGTTGCCCGGCGGAATCACCTCGACGTTCTTGAACGCCTTCTTGGTCCAGTCGATAAAGTGAAAGCGGTCTTCGTTGCGGCGATCTTCGACGGCGCGGTTTTTGGCGAAAGCGCCCTTGTCGAAGCCGCCGTGCTCCACGGCCAGCGAGTGATCGACGATCAACTGAACCGGTACGACGGGATTCACCTTCGCCGGGTCGCCGCCCATGTCAGCGATCGCATCGCGCAGGCCAGCGAGATCGACCAGCGCGGTCTGGCCGAGAATGTCATGACACACCACACGCGCCGGGAACCATGGAAAGTCGAGATCGCGCTTGCGCTCGATGAGCTGCTTGAGCGACGCCGTCAGAGTTGCCGGATCGCATCGGCGCACAAGGTTTTCGCCGTGCACGCGCGAGGTGTACGGCAGCTTGGCATAGGCGCCGGGCGAGATTGCATCGACCGCGGCGCGCGTGTCGAAGTAATCCAATTTCGTGCCGGGCAGCGGCTTACGGTTTGCGGTGTTCATAGTACAGCTCAGATAAAGATGATGATCAGAGACGATGAGATTTCACGCTGACTCGCAACGCCGGGATCCCGCGCTTACGCGCGGGGCCCTCCACGTTGCTCGCAGCTTCACTTACGATCCTTAATGGGGACGAATTTCAGGTTTTCCGGGCCGACGTAGTTGGCGCTAGGCCGGATGATCTTGCCGTCGATGCGCTGTTCGATGATATGCGCGCTCCAGCCCGAGGTGCGCGAGATGACGAACAACGGCGTGAACATCGCCGTCGGCACGCCCATCGTGTGATAGCTGACAGCGCTGAACCAGTCGAGATTCGGGAACATTTTCTTGATGTCCCACATCACGGTTTCCAGACGCTCGGCGATATCGAACATCTTGGTGTTGTGCTGTTCCTTCGACAGGCTGCGGGCGACTTCCTTGATGACTTTGTTGCGTGGATCGCTGATCGTATAGACCGGATGACCGAAGCCGATGATGACTTCCTTTTTCTCGACGCGAGCCTTGATGTCGGCTTCCGCCTCATCTGGAGAGTCGTAACGCTTCTGGATCTCGAAAGCGACTTCGTTGGCGCCGCCGTGCTTCGGCCCGCGCAGCGCGCCGATGCCACCACAGATCGCGGAATAAATATCGGAGCCGGTGCCGGCGACGACGCGGCAGGTAAAGGTGCTGGCGTTGAATTCGTGCTCGGCGTACAGGACCAGGCTCGTATGCATCGCCTTGACCCAGGACTGGCTTGGCGGCTTGCCATGCAGCAGATGCAGAAAGTGGCCGCCGATCGAATCATCGTCGGTTTCCACATCGATGCACTTGCCGTTCGTGGAATAGTGGTACCAGTACAGCAGCATTGAACCGAGCGACGCGAGCAGGCGGTCCGCGATATCGCGCGCGCCGGGATGATTGTGATCATCCTTTTCCGGCAAATTGCAGCCGAGCACGGAAACGCCGGTGCGCATCACATCCATCGGATGGGCCGAGGCCGGCAGCGATTCGAGCGCGGATTTCACGTTCGCCGGCAGGCCCCGCAGCGCTTTCAGCTTGGTCTTGTACGCCGTCAGCTCCGCCTTGGTCGGCAGCTTGCCGTGGATCAGCAAGTGCGCGATCTCCTCGAACTCGCAGGTATCGGCGACATCGAGAATGTCGTAACCGCGGTAGTGCAGATCGTTGCCGCTGCGGCCCACGGTACACAGTGCGGTGTTACCCGCGGTAACGCCCGACAGTGCAACCGATTTCTTGGGTTTAAAGCCCGCTGCGGGCGCTTCTTTCGCTTCGCTCATTTCACGTCCTCGGAGGTATTGAATTTGCTTCTATAACAATGCGTTTCGTGCTTTTCGAAATTATTCTCGCCTGAGCGGAAATGCGGCCCAGGCCGCGTCATACGACACCCGGCTTACACGCTGCACAGGTAGATTCTCTCATCGTTCGAAAGTCTGAGTTTGAATCGGAACTCTGCAGGAACGGCATTCCCCGGTCCGCGTTCGCGCTCCATGCGCCAACGGCGAAACTGCGGACCGGCCATCCCCGTCAGGCCGTTATAGAGTTTAACTGACGCCCGAAGCGCCGGAAACCAGTGTGATATGCCCATAGTCATACTGCGAATCGGTCATTTCTCCATCCGGAGGTTCCTCCGGGTCATAATCGGCACGGCCGGGTACCGTGCCCTCGAACGAATAGCGAATATATAAAGGAGAATTTCATGAGAAGTGATTCGAGCAGCGATCCAACGGCTGGCGAAGTCAAAGTACCCCTGACGCTGGCGTTACAGCAGGCTCCGATGCTGCGCCTGCTAGGCCGCATTGCGCTCTCGACGGTGCTGCCCGCCCGCGGACCCGCCCGCAATCCCGACGCCTTCGCGCCGGCATACGTGGAAATTCCTGCTCCGTCGTCGAAACTGGTGTCCTGCTACACCGCCTGGTGCGGTGCCGGCGACCGCTACCGCAACGCCCTGCCGCCGCACATGTTTTCGCAGTGGGCGCTGCCGGTCGCGGCCGAGATCATTGGCCAGTCCCGCTACCGGATCGCCGGTATCATTAATCAGGGCGTGACGATGCGTGTTAACGGCGAACTACCGCGCGGCATACCGTTGCTGGTGTCAGCAAAGCTCGCGTCTCTGGAGGAAAAAGACGGCCGCGCCCGCCTTTCGGTCGAACTCAGCAACGGCACCGTCCAACAGCCGGATGCCGTGATCGGGACCCTGCATACGACTTTTATACTTTCCAAGCAGAAAAAAGAGGGCACGAAAAAGGAAGGCGCCCAGCCGCGATGGTCCACGGTGGGCACCTGGCGCGCGGCGCCGGATGATGGCCTCAACTTCGCATTGCTGACCGGCGATTTCAATCCGATTCACTGGATCGGCATTGCCGGCAAGCTGTCGCCATTCGGACGCAAAGTCCTGCATGGCTTTGGCATGTTCGTACGCAGTTACGAAGTGCTGGCAGACAAGGGCCCCGTGAAAGAAATTGACGTGCGTTTCCTCAAACCTGTGCCACTGCCATCGGGGACGTTGCACGTACAGCAGTCTGCGAAAGATGCGGAAGGTTGGCGACCGGTGCGGCTGGCGGGCGAAGAGGATGTCGTTCACATGGCAGGACGTTATCGCTGATGACTTTGGGCCGCAACACGGCGATCAAAGTCACCTTAAACGGGCCCAGCCCTAGCCCGCCGCACGCCGCGCCAACCAGCCGCGCAGCGGTTCCAGCCGCCCGACCGTTTCCAGGCCGAATCCCAGCAGCTCGCGAACACCGGGGACGCGCGAGCGGAACGCCCGGTTCAGTGCGTCGGTCACCGCGAGCATCTCCAGATTGCCAGCCTTGCGCGCACGCGCGTAACGCGCGAGCACACGTTCGCCGGTCCACACGCGTCCGGCGTCGCGCGCCTCCGCGAGAACCTCGGCGAGCGCCCGCGCATCAGCCAGGCCGAGATTGACGCCCTGCCCGGCCAGCGGATGAATCGCGTGCGCGGCATCACCGATCAGTACCAGACCGGGACGGAAATAGTCCTTCGCGTGTTGCAAGCGCAAGGGGAAAGCAATGCGTCGCGTCGTTTCCACGACGTCGCCAAGCACATATTCAGACGCGGCCGCGAGTCGTGCGCAAAAACCACTGTTGTCGAGCGCGAGCAGTTCGCTGGCGAGCGGCTCTTCCGCCGACCAGACGATCGAGCTGCGGCCGTCCGCGAGCGGCAGATAAGCGACGGTGCCGCCGTCGAGGAAGCGCTGCCAGGCGGTATCGCGATGCGGTTTCGCCGTGCGTACATGGCAGACGATCGCGCGCTGGCCATAGTTCCAGCCGACGGTGTCGATGCCGGCGAACGAACGCAGCTGTGAATCCGCGCCGTCGGCCGCGACCACAAGGCCGGCGCGCAGGCTGCGGCCATCCGCGAACCGCAGCGTCGAACCTGCCGCGCTGAATTCGGCAGATTCCGTGTGTGCTTTGCGGTACACGGACATGGCGCCGAAGCGCGCCCACAGACGATCGACGATCAGATTGTGTTCGACGATCCAACCCAGCTGAGGCGCGCGCACGTCGGCCGCGTCGAAGGTCAGGCCACGCTCAAGGCCGTTCTCCCAGACGCGCATGGCGACATACGCGCTCGCTCGCGCCAGAACGATCGGCTGCCACGCGCCCAGCGCGTCGAGAAACTCGGTTGACCGCGGTGCGATGGCATAAACGCGCAGATCGCATTCACTAGGATCGAAACGCGGCGGTGCGGCTTCGCGCTCGACCAGCGCCACATCGAAACCGGCGGCGCGCAGCGCCAGCGCGGACGCGGCACCGACCGGCCCACCACCGACCACCAGAATGTCATGCGCAGTCCTCATGACGCGCGCGGTAGTCCCAGATGCCCAAGATGCTGGTGCATGACCGCGTCCCGCAAGCCTGGCGCAAGATCGACTGCGACCAGGCCCCAGTGGCGCATCTGCGCCAGACCCGGCAGCCGATTGGAAAATACGCGCACCATCAGATCGGTCACTCCCGCGACACGATCGCGATCGCGCGCGCGTCGCGCAGCATAGGCGGCAAGCAGATCAGGAGCGCCCGGATCGCCGCCACCGGCGATCATTTCCGCCAGCGCGGATACATCGCGCAGGCCGAGATTGAAACCCTGCGCTGCAACCGGATGCAGGCTTTGCGCGGCATTGCCGATGAACACCACGCGCGGCGCGGTGGGCTCGCTCGTCACCACACGCGCCAGCGGATAGGCCCAGCGCCGGCCAAGTTCCAGGAAACGTCCAAGCCGTCCGCCGAAGGTTTCGTGAGCATTCGCGAGGTAGTCAGCATCGCTCAAGGCGAGCATGGCTTCGACACGGTCACTGGGCAATGTCCACACCAGCGAGCAGGCGTCGTCCGCCTTTGGAATCAACGCGAGTGGGCCATCCGGCGCGAAACGTTCATACGCAACGCCTCGGTGTGCACGGCTCGTTTTCACGGCGCTGACGATGGCGTGCTGGCCGTAGTCGCGAGTCTCGGCCCCAACCCCGAGCAGGTCGCGCACCGCGGAGCGCGCGCCATCGGCGGCGACCACCAGCCGCGCGGATATTGGCGACGGCGACGGAACGCCGGCATCGCCTCTCGCCGCGCCGAGACCCAGCCGAACCGAAGCATCGCCCAATTCGATCGATTCGGCGCGCGCAGGACAAATCATTTCGACACCACTGCGTTCCAGCCGCTGCCACAACACCGCGCCGATCGCGCGCAGCGGCACGTTGTAGCCAAGCGCATCGACACCGGCTTCGCGCGCATCGAACCGCGCGACACCGAAGCGTCCGCGCTCGGACACATGCGTCGCCGTGATCGGCGCCGCATCGACCGCCATTGCGTCCCACACGCCAAGCACGCCGAAGATCCGCCGGCTGGCGTCGTTGAGTGCGATACAGCGCTCGTCCCAGCACGGTTCGCTGCGCGGCGGTGGCATCGTCTCGATCAGCGCGACTCGCAGCGATGTGTCGGCGAGCGCAACTGCAAGGCTGGCACCGACCAGACCGCCGCCGACGATGGCGACATCGATTTCGCTCATGGGAATGCCGCGTGCCACCGCTTATGCGTGATGCAGATCAGGATTTCAGCCGGTCCCGCGTTCACGCATGACCTCTTCCACCTCGGCGATTTCCTTGGGAGCGCCGCTGGTCAGGACCTCAGGACCGGCATCGGTGATGAGCACATCGTCCTCAATGCGCACGCCGATACCCAAGAAGCGCGGATCAACGCCTTCCGTACCTGGCGCGATATAGAGCCCCGGCTCCACCGTCATCACCATGCCGGGCGCAAACGGGCGATGCCGGCCATCGAGCTTGTAGCGTCCGACATCATGCACATCCAGACCGAGCCAGTGCCCAGTGCCATGCATGAAAAACGGGCGATGCTTTTCAGTCTTGATCAGCTCTGCCGCGTCGCCCTTGAGCAGGCCAAGCGCGATCATGCCGTCGGTCAGCACGCGCGTGGCGACTTCATGCGGGCGCATGCTGGAAACCCCCGGCTTGAGCTCGGCGATCGCCGCTTTCTGCGCGGCAAGCACGATTTCGTAGACTTCCTTGCGCGCGCCTTCGTAGCGCCCGCTGACCGGGAACGTGCGCGTAATGTCCGCCGTATAGCCGCGATATTCGCCACCGGCGTCGATCAGCAGCAAATCGCCATCATTCAACAGCGACTCGTTTTCCTTGTAGTGCAGAATGCAGGCGTTATCGCCGCCGCCAACGATGGACCCATAACCCGGCTCCATGCCGTTGCGCTCGAATTCATGATGAATTTCCGCCGCGACTTGCCATTCCCAAGTGCCCGGTTTGGTCGCTTTCATGGCGCGGACATGAGCGGCGGCGGATACGGTGCAAGCCTTGCGCAGCAGCCGCAGCTCGGCTTCGCTTTTGACCAAGCGCTGTTCGTGCAGCGTGGCGTCCAGTGCGACGAACTCGGTCGGCGCGATCGGGCCGCGACGGGATACTTCGCGAATCTCGCGGACGATGGCGGTGATCTTGCCGTCCCAGTCGACGTGCTCGCCGAGCGTGTAGAAGATTTTGTTGCGGCCACCAAGCAGCTTGGACAGTTGTGCGGCGAAGTCACTGACGATAAAACTCTGGTGGGCGCCATAGTCGCGCACCGCACCTTCGGGCCCGGCGCGCCGGCCGTCCCAGATTTCGCGTTCGCGGTTGCGCTCGCGCACGAACAGAACGAATGCGCCCTCCTTGCGTCCTGGCGCGATCACCGCGATCGAATCCGGTTCATTGAAGCCGGTCAGATACCAGAAGTCTGAATCCTGCCGGAACTTGTAGTGCACGTCGCGATTACGAACCTGCTCGCGCGAAGACGGCACGATCGCGACATTGTCAGGGCCGATGGCCTGTATCAGCCGTTCGCGGCGGCCGCGATACTCGTCGAGCTCTTCAGAAGTTGGAATCGGCATGTCCGAATCTTTAACCTAGGTTCAATGCAGAGTTGGCCGATCGTCGACGCTGGAACTTCCGCGCGGACGCAGTTCGATATAAACCAGTTGCGCGCCGACACGAACGTATTCGACCAATTCGGCATAAGCGGTCTCTTCGACTTCGAGATCGTCCGTACCTGCGAAGTTCGCACGTGTGAATTGGGAAAAATCCTTGATGACTTCACGGACCTCCTCGGAGCAGCTGTCGAGATCAAGTTTGACGCTCCCCGCTAATCCGTAAAGAAAGCCTTCGCACCATGCGCCAAGGGCCCGTGCGCGCTGATCGAGCGCGGCATCGTCCTCTGGAAGCAACGGGGAGAAACCCATCTCGGAGTCGGATAGCGCGACGATCGCTTCGTCCACTATACGCGTCAGTTCCACGCGTCCGCGCGTATCCGGCGGTGCATCGTCCTCATCGAGCAGATCCACAGGATCGATATCCTCGGGAGGCAGCCGGCAGAGGGCGCCGCACAGAGCGCCGTGAAAGGTGGAAGCATCGTCGTCGTAGCCGAGACGGGTCAGCGTCACAACCAGATCCGCGTAATGCAAGGTCATGGGCCAATTATACTTAATAGGTTGTGCGCGCCTGTCATCGGCGGCGGCGAAGGGAACGATAATAAACTTACGACGGTTTTTGCCTTCGCGGCTTCTTCTTCGGATTCAAGCTGATTCTTGTCAGCTCCCGAACGGTGCCGACCAGCACGATGGCGCAATTCTCCACTACACGTGACTGCGCGATGCGATAGTCGTCAAGCATCCACTGCAGGGCGGTCTGCGACACCGCACCGATCAGCGCAAGGCCGATGATCTCCTCGTCGGCTTCATTAATCTTCAGCCTCGGCTCCATCGAGGTGATGATCTCGATCAGCCAAGCCGCGAATTCGCCGGCTCTGCGGCGATGCAGCTGGTCGAGCTGCCGCGATGCGCCAAGAACCTCGATCAGGATGATACGGGCCACGCGCCGGTCGCGGACCGTATCGAAAAACAACGACAGGCTCAGGCGCGCGGGCGTGTCCATATCGCTTCGGGCATCTTTCAGTCGCATCAAAAGGCGCTTCCACAGATCCGCCAGCAAGTGCTCATAGACCGCGCACAGCAGGTCGTCGTTGCTGGCAAAGGATTCGTAGAAGTAGCGATCGGTCAATCCGGCGGCCGCGCACAGTGAGCGCACCGTCGCGCCGTGATAGCCAGCGGTACCGAAAACCTGGATTCCGGCATCAATGAACCGCTGCCGCCGTTCGGCAACACGCTGCTCGCGATCAACCCCGCCGTAAACGCGTTTCACTTCCTAGAGCCTATTAACCATGATCTTGATCTGGTCGCCGCGCCAGCCCTGGAGAGGGCGCAGTGCAGGGAACGAGCGACGCAGTGTACTGAAGTACATCAGGAGCGCGTGATTCGGTAATCCGCCCTGTCCAGGGCCGGCCCTTCGGGTTATCGCCAAAAATGTCGCCATGCCCCGTTGCTCCTCGCTCATGTGCCTCGCGGCACACCACGCTCGTTGTGCCTTGCCTGGCTGCTTTTTTGGCGACAACGCAAGCGATCAGATCATGGTTTATAGGCCCTAGATGCGGAAAATCCATTTTTTTCATATCAATATTTGACGACAGCCGTCGTCAGTATTAAAGTGACGATCGCTGTCGTCAGATTTGGTACGGCGGCGAATATGGAAGCCTGCGAAGTAATTATAAGAAGAATGCCCGAAAAACGGTGGAATTCGGGCGACGGTCGATCCTGCTGACCGGCAAGGGCGTGCAGCACTCCAGTCGTCGCGGCGGCAGTTTACAAAAGCGACTCACAGCCATGATGCGCCTCCCACGCGGTATGGGGGTGTCCATGGTAACGGACTCTCCCCCGACTTTTGGTTCATACCCCCATCCTCCAGCCCACCGCCATCGATAGCGGTATCCCGGGAGATCTCCATGACGTAGAGCCGCGCCCCTAAAGCGCCAGGGATACGGCGCGCCCAAGCGAGGAGAAAGAATTATGGTTCCACGTTCCCGCGGCAAAGCGCCTTTCCTGTACTTGCTGATCGGTTTCGCGACCATGCTCGTGGCGCAACCGGTACTGCCGGCCACATCCACTTCCCATGCCTGCGCCAGACCCCGGCCGGCGACTTCCTACGTCGAATCTGTTGTATCCAATGTTCCAGCGGATCTTGATCCGCATCTGGTCAATCCGCCCGCACCCGTTACCACGATTTACTTTAACGTTATGGTGCCCAAACGCTGTCCCGGCGAAACATTCCCGCTGGTTTTCAACTATGCCGCATGGGCGACGCGCCGGGTCCGGAACATTGCGCCCACAGCGCGGCTGCCTGTCGATGGTCCAGATGCAACCGCTGCCGAAGAGTTTCTCAAGCAGTTGCCGAATTACGGTTATGTCGTCATCAGTGCAGATCCGCGCGGGATCGGCGAGTCGATTCCCAGTAATGGCGGCGGCGTACAGCGCCTGATGGATCCCAACGCGGAGATCCAGGACGCTCGCGCAATCCTCGACTGGGCGTACGATCACTCCGCGGCGTTTGGCATTCAAACCGAGCCGACGTCCGGAATCCCGAAAGATCTCAAGGTCGGGACGTTCGGGTTGAGCTACGGCGGCGGCTTTCAGATGTCACTGGCGGCGCTCGATCGACGCATCGACGCCATCATTCCGATGATGACCTGGAACGATCTTTTCTATTCCATCAATCCGGGTGACGCGATAAAGCTCGGCTGGGTCAGCGCGCTGTGCCTCTCCGGGACGGCCATGGGCCAGCAGTACACGCCGGATCTGGCCGGCCTGTGCCGGCTTGTCGGCGTTTCCGATCCGAAGGCGAATTTCCTGCGCACGCGCCGGGATCTGATCAACTATGTAGGTGACAACCCCGCGCAACAAACGACACCCGAACAGCGCCGCTTGCAGCATCGTCTGGAATGGGAATTTCGCATCAACACTTTCCCCACGCTAGCCGAAAACATCGACCTGCTGGAGAAATCCGGCATGGGCTGGTTCGCGTCGCAGCAGGCTGCTGGCGCGCCGTGGGGATTCGGCGAACAACAGGCGATTCTGCGTCCCGTACCTGCATTGTTCATACAGGGCAACAGCGATCTGTTATTCAATCTGACCGAAGGTTACTCAAACTGGCGCTACTTCAATGGCACGGGCGCAGACGTGCGCATCATGTCCACCAACGGCGCGCACAATGCAATGGCCGCTCCGCATACTGGCTACTGCGGCGCAGTTGACGCCGTAACCTCGTCGCTGGCGTGGTTCAACCGCTATCTGAAGGGAGAAACGTCCGCCGACTTCGATGCCATTGCAAAGGTCTGTATCTCGGTGTCCGATACGATCGGCGCTCCCTATGTCGCGAATGTTGGCGTGCAGCTCAATGATTTCCCGGTCGGCTCGCTGTCAGGCCCGGGCTCAGTACCCGCCACGCTCGCCAGCGCACAGGCTTCGGTAAGCGTCAGAGCAGTTGATCCCGTCTTCGTACCCGTGACAACGATCGCAGGTGATGGTCGCGTCCTCGCTGGCGTTCCCACGATGGCGAGCATCACCGTCACACGCGGAAATAGGGCGGAACGCAATCACGACGTCGTCGCTTTCGTCGCTACGGGCATCAGACGCAACGGGCAGGTGTTCGCGGTCGATCAGCAGATCACCGGTTTCGCCGAAGGCACGCAAACAACCGACGATTCAAACATTCAGCAGGACAACCGGATATTGCTTCCGGCCGTTGGCGAACAGTTGCAGAACGGCGATGAAGTGGGACTTCTGTTCTACCCGCAGACCTACGCGTTCGAGGCGCCGGTCAGCGCGCAAATCCTGACTGGCACGCCACAGTTGCTCGAACAGCTGCTCGGTCTGAGTCCCGGTTCCGGTCTACTCACGGCAGCTGGGAATGTTACTGGACTCTTGTACGTCAATCCCTACAACGCTGAGGTGACCGATATCCAGCTGCCGATCTTCATCCCGGGCGAGTATCCGGGCAGCAGCCTCTCGCAATAGATTCGCAGCGGGTTCGCAACCCGGACGGAGTGTTTTTTCTCCTATACTTTGCGAATGGAACCTGCTGATTTCGTATCGGCGCTGCGCGGCGCAGCGCCCTATGTGCACGCGCACAACGACCGCACCTTCGTCATCGCGCTCAGCGGAGAAACCTGTGCGCGCGACGATTTCGATCGCCTGATCTATGACATCGCGCTGCTGTCGAGCCTCGGCGTCAAGTTAGTACTAGTGCATGGTGTGCGCCCGCAGATCGACGCGCAATTGGCAATACGCGGCATCGCGCCGCGCTTCGCAGGCGATCTGCGCATCACCGATGCGCCGGCGATGGAATGCGTCAAAGCGGCCATCGGCACGCTTCGCATCGAAATCGAAGCGAAGCTTTCGACCGGTCTCGCCAGCACGCCAATGGGTGGCGCGCGACTCAAGGTCGCCGGTGGCAACTGGGTCACCGCGCGGCCGGTTGGCGTGCGCGAAGGCGTCGATCATTTGCTGACCGGCGAAGTAAGGCGCATCGATATCGCCGCGATCCGCGAAGCACTGGCACATGGCCGTATCGCGCTGTTGTCGCCAATCGGTTATTCGCCGACGGGTGAAATCTTCAACTTGCGCACGGCCGATATTGCACAAGCAGTCGCCAGCGGACTCGGTGCCGACAAGCTGATCGTCGTCCTCGAATCGAATCCGGATGGTTGGCAGTTCGCCGACGGCACCGGCGATGCCGGCCAGCTTTCGCTCGGCGAAGCCGAACGCCTGCTGGCAACATCGCCGGACGCGCAACGTCTCTCGATCGAAGATCGCCATTACGTGAAAGCCGCCCTCGCCGCTGGCCGCGCCGGCGTCAAACGCGTGCATTTGATCGGAGCCGAACCGCACGGCGCGCTATTGCGCGAGCTGTACACCCGCGACGGCTGTGGGCTGATGTTTTACGCAAACGAGGACTACGAATCGACACGCGACGCGACGGTCGAAGATGTCGGTGGCGTTCTCGCTCTGATCAAACCACTCGAAGATAGTGGCGTACTGGCACCGCGCTCGCGCGAACAGCTCGAACTCGAAATCGACCGTTTCTCGGTGATGGTGCGCGACGGCACCGTCATTGCCTGCTGCGCACTGCTGGAGTTTCCGGAAGACGGTGCCGCGGAATTCGCCTGCGTCGCCGTGCATCCCGATTATCGGCGCGAAAGCCGCGCCGCCCTGCTGCTGCAACGCGCCGAAGCCATCGCACGCAAGCGCGGCATCAAGCGTCTGTTCGCGCTGACCACGCATACGCCGCATTGGTTCGTCGAGCACGGTTTCGTGCCGGGCACGCTCGACGATCTGCCCGCGCGGCGGCAGGCGCTATATAACCTGCAACGGAACTCGCTGGTGCTAGTGAAGGTACTCTAAGTGACGCGCGGACCGCGACGAATCCCGACCCCCATTTCAGATCACGATATCGAAGTCGAGGCTTGGCACAAACCCCATGGCAGATGACGCCCCTCCATCACGCGCTGACTATCCCTACTTCCAGACCATCAGTACGCGCTGGAAGGACAACGATGTGTATGGCCACGTCAATAACGTCGAGTACTACAGCTTCTTCGACACAGTGATCAATACGTTCCTGATTCGCGAAGGCGGGCTTGATATCCATGACGGCACGACGATCGGCGTCTGTGCGGAGTCGCACTGCCGGTTTCTCGATTCACTGGCGTTTCCGGACGCCGTGGATGCGGGCCTTCGCGTCGACCGTCTCGGAAATTCCAGCGTGAGGTACGAAATCGCATTGTTCCGCGCCGATAGCGACACACCCGCGGCACAGGGCTGGTTCGTTCACGTATTCGTCGCACGCGATCAACGCCGGCCCGAGCCGATCCCGAGTCCACTGCGCCGCGCCCTCGAAAAAATTCTGTCACCTTAAGGATGGTCGATCATGAGAGTAAGAGCCGCCGTACTGCGGGAAATGGGGCTGAACGCGCCTTACGCGAAATCGAGACCGCTGCATATTGAAACGCTGGAACTGGACGGCCCCGGTCATGGCGAGCTGCTCGTCCGTGTGCTCGCCGCGGGACTTTGCCACTCCGATCTTTCGGTCATCGACGGCTCGCGTCCGCGCGTGATGCCGATGGTGCTCGGCCATGAAGCGGCCGGCGAAGTGGTCGCGATTGGCGACAATACCGAGGGCTTCGCTGTCGGTGATCGCGTCGTATTCTCGTTCGTACCTACTTGCGGCCATTGCGCGCCGTGCGCGAGTGGCCGCGCCGCCCTGTGCGAGCCGGGCGCGAAAGCCAACGTTGCCGGCACATTGCTGTCGGGCGCGCGACGCTGGCACGGTGGCCCAGCGGACGATCTGAATCATCATCTTGGGGTTTCCGCGTTTGCTGAAATGACCGTCGTGTCCGCACGCTCAGCCGTGCGCGTCGACCGCGATCTGCCATCCGAAATTGCTGCACTTTTCGGCTGCGCAGTACTAACTGGCGTCGGCGCCGTCGTCAATACCGCACATGTCGAACCCGGTGCCAGCGTCGCCGTTTTCGGCCTCGGTGGTGTAGGCCTCGCCGCGCTACTCGGTGCGCTTGCATCCGGTGCCAACCCGGTTGTCGCCATCGACGTCGTGCCGTCGAAACTGGAGTTGGCCAAGCAACTCGGCGCCACGCACACCATCCTTGCCAATGATGGCGATCCGGTGCCCGCAATCCGCGAGGCAACCGGCGGTGGCGCGCATTTCGCATTCGAGACCGTGGGCAACGAAAAGGTGTTGATGCAGGCCTATGCGGCGACTCGACGCGGCGGCACGACGGTTACCGCCGGACTGCCGCATCCACAGAAAATGTTTTCGGTGCCAGCGGTAAGCCTCGTTGCCGAGGAGCGCACAGTAAAAGGCTCCTACATGGGTTCCGCGGTGCCCATGCGCGACATCCCCCGCTATATCTCTCTCTTTCGCGCCGGACGCCTGCCGGTGGACCGCCTGCTGACTCATCGTCTGCGTCTGGAGGAGATCAACGCTGCGTTCGATCGGCTAGCATGCGGAGAAGCAGTGCGGCAAGTCGTCCTGTTCGACTGATAGAACTCATGTTTTTTTATCTATCCGCGCGCAATCGGCGGCTTTGTTCCAAGAGCACACGAGAGCCCGCCGCATGAGCCTCAACGAAGACTGGATGAAGCGCTCGCTGGCGCACGTCTGGCACCCATGCACCCAGATGAAGGATCATGAGTGGCTGCCACTGGTGCCGATCCGTGCCGCCGAAGGAGTGTGGCTGGAGGATTTTGAAGGCAAGCGTTATCTCGACGCCGTCAGTTCGTGGTGGACCAACATCTTCGGCCATCGCCATCCGCATATCGTCGCGCGCCTAAAGCAACAGATCGAAACTCTGGATCACGTTATTTTCGCCGGCTTTACACACGAACCGGCCGTCGTACTCGCCGAAAAACTCTGTGCGCGCGCGCCGTCTGGACTCACACGCTGTTTCTTTGCCGACAACGGCAGCGCGGCCGTTGAAGTCGCGTTAAAGATGAGCGCGCACTATTGGCGGAACGTCGGCCAACCGAACAAGACGCGATTCATCGCGCTATCGAACGGTTATCACGGCGAAACGCTTGGCGCACTCGCGGTCAGCGACACTGGTCTTTATCGCGAACCGTATACGCCGCTGCTGATGAAGCCGATTGTCGTACCCTCGCCCGACTGCTACGAACGCACGGCCGGCGAGTCCTGGGAAGATCACACGCGCCGTCAATTCCGGCACATGGAAGAAGCACTCCAGCGTCATGCCGGAGAAGTGGCGGCGGTAATACTCGAACCACTGGTGCAGTGCGCCGGCGGCATGCGCATGTATCACCCGATTTATCTGAAATTACTGCGCGAAGCCTGCACGCAATTCGGCGTGCATTTGATCGCCGACGAAATTGCCGTCGGTTTCGGTCGCACGGGCAAGCTGTTCGCGAGTGAATGGGCGGGGATCACGCCGGATTTGATGTGCCTTTCGAAAGGCCTGACCGGCGGCACGCTACCACTTGCCGCCGTGCTCACGAAGGATGAAATCTATCAGGCATTCTATGGAGACTACGCCAGCTACAAGGCGTTTCTCCATTCACACAGCTACACCGGCAATCCACTTGCCTGTGCCACCGCACTGGCAACGCTGGAAATATTTGAACAACAGGATTGGCTCGCGCATAACCAACGCAATGCCATGCTGATGTGGAAACTCACCGGAGCCCTGCGCACGCATCCACGCGTCGCCGAAGTACGTCAACAAGGAATGATTCTCGCTATCGAAATGGTGAAAAACGCACGCACGCGCGAACCGTTTCCCGCGAGCGACCGGCGCGGGCTGCAGGTTTATCAATTCGGACTGGAGCAGGGCGTCCTTCTACGCCCGCTCGGCAACGTGGTTTATCTAATGCCGCCATACGTCATCACCAATGAGGAAATCGTGCTGATGTGCGCTACGGTAATCGAGGGAGTCGGACGAGCTACACAGAATTGAGTGTGACGGCAGGCTATTTCGCCACAGCCAATCATGCTTTATCCAGCTGCCCTTTCGGCAGAATCCAAGAAATTACGCGTGTGCACAGCACGCTCCAGCCTCACCTCCTGCCAGCACCGACGGCCTCTGCAGCTGACGTCTTTCCCTTCGCACCGACAGCTTCCAGCAAGGAACTGAGATCCTCGGCATGCTCTTCTTCCACGGCCAGAATTTCTTCTATCATCCGTCGCGTCGTTGGATCGTCGTTGCCGAGAAATTGGATAATTTCACGATAAGTATCGATCGCGATACGTTCAGCGATTAAATCTTCGGTGATCATCTCAATGATGTCAGCGCCTTCCACATACTCGGAGTGGCTGCGCGACAACAAACCGTCGGGGGAAAGGTTCGGAGTACCGTCGAGCTGAGTAATCCGCTCCGCAATACGATCAGCGTGCGCCTGTTCTTCCGTTGCGTGTTCTAGGAACTCTGCCGCAACGCTCTTCGCGTGAATTCCGGAAGCCATGTAATAATGATATTTGTAGCGTAAAACGCAGACGATTTCGGTTGCGAGCGCTTCATTGAGAATCCGGAGCACCGTCGCACGATCCGCCTTGTATCCAGACGTGACCGCTCCCGCATTGATATGCTGGCGTGCGCGCTTTCGGATAGTTTCAATGTCAGTCAGGAACGGCTTTTCAGACATATGATTCTCCTATAAAAGGTGAGCGTACCGACAAATACGATCATCGCTTCCCGTGAAATTCCACCGAACCGGTCTCCGAAAGAGAACCGCCCCTATTCATGCGACCGGCCCGGCGGATGTGGATTTATTCCGTTACTGCGCTGATGCGACGTGAAGATCGTTGTGAACGTCCTTGACACCCTTTACATGCTTGGTCAAGTCAACCGCTTGATCGATCTGGGCAGACGACGGAACTGTGCCGGAAAGAGTCACAACTCCATTAGTCGTTTCGACGCCGATATCGAGGGATTTCAGATTCTTTTCCGTGAGCAATGCGGTCTTTATTTTCGTGGTAAGTGCCGCATCGGACGCATAGCCACTGCCCTCATTTACGGCAGCTGACGTATCAGCCCACGCGCCGGGCGCAGCGACGGAACAACCCAATCCTAAAACAACAAGTAGTGCTTTGGCATTCATATAAACCTCCAGCAGAGTAGAATTCCGTGGCCACGGTCACAAATATCCACGTAGATACCGCGACCAAGTCATTGCCTTAAGCGATGACATACACCGGAATGGATTACGAAGAGAAGGTATAGCTGATCAATAATGACGATCCGTGCCATGCCGCTTCCTTTCGACTGATGTGGCGTTCCTGCCACAGTGACATTCTATCGGTCCTAGCATGAACGCAGACTTAATTCTGTAGTTATATCTACTGAACCGATACATGATTATTCACAATGCCTTAGGTTACAAACCTCTATCTTCGCATTGGAATAAAACATATGTGGTTGGCGAGTTACCAGTGCGTTATCCAGTGTGCGATCTTGATAAAGATATACCCTCATCGGGATGACTCTAATATATGCAAATAATAAAAGAGTCCATCAAATTATTGGCATGTAAACAAACACGTTCCGCGGAAGTGATCGTTTGCTACCGGGCCACTACACCATGCTTTGAATTGGATATTGAACGATATGCTGTGGCTATAACAGACTCTGTGCACTGCTGGCCACTCAAAGAATAGAACAAGCCGGCGAATACAATGGCTAAGATGCCGCCGCTTATCAGCGCTTCGGGCATGCCGGTATACATCGAATACTGTTCGAACAGACGACCGCCTGTAACGAACAGAGCAATGGCGACGGCCCCGTAGACCAGGACGTCGTGGCAGCGAATTCCCACTGCCTGCAGACGTTTCAGCAACCTCGCAAATGCGACGCAGGCGAATCCCGAAATAAGCGGGAACCGCAATGCGTAGACCGCTTGATCCAGAGGAGGACCCAACTCAGGCAATGAAATGATGAGCCAACGCGAAGCGGCATCAATGACAATCAACAATGTACTCAGAAATGAAAGGCCCAGTGCCTGAATGATCGGCGTAGCTGGAAGTATTGCTGGTCGGGCATGGTGCTCCGGCTGCGGCCGGCGATCTTGTGTGCCGGAAAGGAGCAGCCAGACCCCGTTGAGTATGCGGTGGGTCTGAAGATAAATTGACGACACGCCAATCACGAGAAGAAGTAGCGATAAAAGTGTCGGCAATCCGCTTCGGCAATTTGTACTTACGTCGAAGAGAAGGCTTCTGATCGACGTGGCGCGTTCACTGCCAATGAATTCACTGAGATTAACAAATGCATCGTTCCGCAACGCCATCTCAATCAATATCAACGCCGACATGGCGAGCATGACGAAGATGGCGGGAGCCAATGAAAATGCAGCACAAATCACCACAGACAGAAATTGTAGGCGGTGCTCGCTTTCGACCCATTTCATCGCTGCGTTTCGCAGTGTGCGAAGCGGGCGGAAAGCTGCAAGAGAACGGATGCCAGCACTGGGAGCCGGCGCATAGCAGTATGAAAATGCAGCGGAAAGATCCGGAAAATGTTCATTCATGAACGTCGAGCTCCTTACGTGCCGCTATGAACCTACTCTATAGCTAATGAAGCATTAAACGTGCCTGATAGCCACGCAGATCAATGGGCTCTGCATTGCCCGGAAAATCGGCGGTTGCGGTCGTACCGGAAAGACCCACATATAAAAGTTACCGATACGGGAAGGACTTTAGTCGGACAAACGTTCCGGCTCCACGGATGCGGCGCGTAGACACCATAACTGGCTTGCCCCGAAATAACGGTGCGGTCAGTTCGCCATGCACTCTCGGTCACGGGGTACCAACGGCACAGGATGCTGCGCGAATCTCTCCATCACACCACCATCGAAGAACCGGTCACCGTATGCCGTCCCTGCGCACGCCAGTTAGCGATGGCGTCCATGATCAGGCGCGGATCAATCGGTTTGACGAAGTGGTGATGGAAACCCAGTGCGGCCGAGCGCTCCAGATCCTCGTGTCCGCCATATCCGGTTAAAGCAATCAGCATTGCATCGCGCATCGTGGGTTTACTTCGCAGGCGCCTGGCCACTTCGTAGCCGTTCATGTTCGGCAAACCGATATCGAGCAGAACAACTTCGGGGACCAAGGAATCGGCGCGTTCGAGTGCCTGTGTCCCTTCTGTCGCAGTATGCGCCTCATATCCTTCAAGGCTGAGAAACAGCGCCAACGATTCGGCGGCATCTACGTTGTCGTCCACCACCAGCACCCGCAAACCGGGACCGCCGGCCGATACAACTACATTCTCTTGGATATTTTCCGCCTGCGGCGCCGGCGCGCGCGGCAGGAACACCCGGAATTCGCAACCTCGATTGACACCATCGCTTGCCGCCTCGCATCGGCCGCCGTGAAGCTCGACGATTTCATGAACGAGCGTCAGGCCGACACCCAGGCCGCCCTGACTGCGATCCAGCGTCTGGTCACCCTGTGTGAACAATTCGAAAACATGCGGCAGCAGATCGGAGTCGATACCAATGCCGTTGTCACGAACCAGTACCGTGGCGAGATCGTCGTTGGCCGAAACGACGATCTCGATATGTCCACCTTCTGGTGTGTACTTAGCCGCGTTGTTGAGTAGATTGGAAATCACCTGCGAGAGGCGAGCGAAATCTCCACGCAACCATAGCGACTCTTCGGGTAAGCCGATATCGAAGCGGTGTCGGCGCGCTTTGATCAATGGTCGTGCGGTCTCCGCTGCATATGCCACGACCGCCGCCAGATCGATGTTTTCCTCCGACAGTGTGACTTTGCCCTGCGCGATGCGGGCAACGTCGAGTAGCTGCTCCACCAGCTTCGTCAGATGGCTCACCTGACGCTCAATCACGTCGCGTGCCCAGGTCAGCCGGGGATCGTGCAGGCCCACGTTGCGCATCACCTCTACCGCGTTGCAGATCGGCGCCAGAGGATTGCGCAATTCGTGCGAAAGCATCGCGAGGAACTCATCCTTGCGCCGGTTGGCCGCCTCGAGCTCCTCTTCGATGCGCTGGCGCTCGACGATCTCCTGCTCAAGATCGTTATAGAGTCTCGCGTTCTCGAAAGCATTGGCGGCGCGACGAGCCACATCCTCAAGCAAGGCAATATCGCGCGCGTCGTAACCGCCAGCCGCATCGGTCGCCACCACGAGGGCGCCGCAGCAGCGATCTCCATCGTGAAGGGGCAACGAGAGTCCGCCCGACAGACCCACCGGCCACTCCGGACCACTGCTTTCGCATGCCTGCAGGATCTCGCGTGACAAGCCGGCCGTCGCGCCGGCGATGAGCGTCAGGTCCATCGCCTCGGCCAGCAGCGACGGCAAACGCTCGTATTCGCAGTCGGCGAATGTCTGTGGCGGTCGATCCGCCGATCCGCTGCGTATCAGCACGATCTTTTGCGAACCCTTGATGCCCGCGAGCAGCAGAACAGCTAGCCGTGCGGTATCGGGTACCAGCAAATCCACGAGTTTCTGCATGCTGATATCAAGATCGAGCGAGCCGCTGAGTGCATGGCTGGCACGCGCGAGAAAATTGAAGCGAAAGGAATTTTCCTCGGCGGCACGGCGTGCGGCTTCTGCCTGCACCAGCGCAATGCGTTCCTCGGCCTGTGCCTTGATCCGCTGCTGCATGTTGTGAAGATCGACGAAAACCTTCACCTTGCTTCTCAGCACGTCCGGAATCACCGGCGAAAATATGTAATCGACCGCACCAAGCGAATAGCCACGCGCAGTCTGCATCTCGTCCGCATACGCAGTGACAAAGATGATCGGTGTGTATGCGGATTTTTTGTATTGCCTGATTAGGCTTGCAGTTTCAAAGCCGTCCATGTCCGGCATGTTGACGTCGAGCAGGATAACGGCGAATTCCTGCTTCAGGATTTCGCGCAGCGCTTCTGATCCCGATCGCGCGACCACGAGGTTCTGATCGAGTTCAGCAAGCACGGTCCGTAAAACCAATATCTGTTCGGACAAATCGTCGACGATCAGAATACTGGCACGCTGGTTCGGCACCAGTTCCATGAGCGAGCCTGCGGACATTTGCGAAAACATCTTAGCGATGCAACCAACCGCGCAGCACAGCCAGAAGATGCGTGGTATCAACAGGCTTTGACAGATAGTCCCAGGCGCCGGCCTCGATACATTTTTCGCGATCGCCTTTCATCGCTTTGGCGGTGACCGCGACGATGGGCAGATCCTGTCCTCCCGGCAGCTTGCGGATTTCACGCATGGTAGTGATGCCATCCATCTCCGGCATCATGATATCCATCAGAACGATGTCGATACGCGGGTCCTCCTGGACGAGCCGGATTGCTTCACGTCCGTTGTCGGCGGAAACGATTTCCATTCCCTGTTCATCGAGCACCGTCGCGAGTGCGAAAATGTTGCGCATGTCGTCATCGACGATGAGCGCTTTCTTTCCTGCCAATATGTGATTCGAGCAATGCAAGTTCTCCAGCATATTGCGCTCGTCGGTCGTCAGCGAAGAAATGCGCCGATGTAGGAAGAACGATGTCTGATCAAGCAGCCGATCGATCGAGCGCGCCTCGCGCACGGTGATGGTATCGGAGCGGCGCCTCCATACGGAGTCGGGCGGCATTTCGTCCACGCAGTAAAGCACCACGGGTAGATGCCGGATACTCGCGCCGGAACGCTTCTCGATGGCCGTGCTGATATCGTCCAGTCCGAATCCCGCGATGCCCTCATCGATTACCACGCAATCCACGTCGCCGGCACCAAGCGCTTCACGCGCCCGGTCGGCGCTGTCAGTGACAACAATCCGGATATCGTCGTTCCCGATGTAGCCCAGATATTCTGAGCGCACGGCGCCTTCCGGCATCAGCACCAGCAGCTTCTTTATATGTGAAAACGCAAAATCCCCGAGCTCCTTAATGGCACGCTCGATCAGATCCCGGGATTGCAACGGTTTGGTCAGGAATCCGACGGCGCCGGAATTGAGTGCGCGCTCGCGCGAGTCATCCGTGGATGCGACACAGATCGGGATATGCCGTGTGGAGATATCCGTCTTCAAGCGATCGAGAACGCGCCATCCCTGCATATCGGGCAGGAAAATATCGAGCGTCATCACGGAAGGCTGGTATTCACGCACCATCGAGAGCGCTGCCGCGCCGCTGCTGCTCACAAGTCCCTTGAATCCTCTCGCTCGCGCCACATCAAGCAGAACTTTGGCGAAGCTCAGATCATTTTCCACGATCAGCACAATCTTGTCGCCGTCCGCAATCGTGTCACGGTCATCATCCGCCTCATTGAAGGAAGCAATCATCTCCACATCGTGGGCCAACGGCTCCGGCGCCGACGCGATCGACCGTTCATAGTCCACGGCGACCAGCGGTTCGGCATCCGCATATTTGTCGCGCCTGTTTTCGGCGGTCAGTTGCGGCACTGGCGCGCGTAACTGGCGGCCTTGGCGCGGTGGCGTATAGGTTTGCGGTAGATATAGCGTGAACTTGCTGCCCTTCCCCGGCATGCTGGCCAGACGGATTTCCCCACCCAGCAGCCGCGACAGCTCGCGGCTGATGGCCAGCCCCAGTCCTGTACCCCCGTATTTGCGTGATGTCGAGCCATCAGCTTGCTGGAAGGCCTCGAAAATGATCTGTTGCTTGTCCTGCGAAATACCGATGCCCGTATCGGATACTGAGAACGCGATGACCGCGGGGGCCTGATTCAGCTCAGTGCGGTCAGACGACCATCCACTCGTAACTGCTTCGACGGAAAACGTCACGCGCCCGATGTGGGTGAATTTGAAAGCGTTCGAAAGCAAGTTCTTGACGATCTGCTGCAGCCGCTTGACATCGGTAACCATCACCCTCGGCAGGCTCTCGTCGAAATCGATCAGGAACTCGACGCGCTTCGATTCGGCAAAATGGCGGAACCCGCGTTCGAAGTAGCGATGCAGGTCATCCAGCCGCAATTCGCTGGCATCGACCGCGACGGTGCCGGACTCGATCTTCGACAGATCGAGAATGTCGTTGATCAGTACCAGCAGATCGTTTCCGGATGAGTGGATGGTCTTCGAGAATTCCACCTGCTTGCCGGTGAGATTGCCGTCGACGTTCTTGCAAAGCTGATCCGACAGAATCAACAGACTGTTAAGCGGCGTGCGCAATTCATGCGACATGTTCGCCAGGAACTCGGACTTGTACTTCGACGTCAGTGCCAGCTGTTCCGCCTTTTCTTCGAGCGCCTGCCGGGCCTGTTCGACTTCCTGGTTCTTGCGTTCCACTTCCTCGTTCTGGTGTGCCAGCAGTCGCGCCTTTTCCTGCAATTCCTTGTTCGTCTGCTGGAGTTCCTGCTGGCGGTTCTGCAACTCTTCGGCAAGCGACTGCGACTGTTTCAGCAAGTCTTCAGTGCGGGTATTGGCGACGATGGTATTGACGACGATGCCGATGCTTTCCGTCAATTGCGCAAGAAAGGCTTGATGCACTGGATTGAAGCTTTCGAGCGATGCCAGTTCAAGAACGCCGCGCACCTGACCTTCAAAAACGACTGGAAGCACCAGCACATCGAGTGCGATGCTGTCGCTCAGACCGGTGGAGATCCGGAATGCGTTGGAAGGAACGCTATTCAGCAGAATCTTCTCTTTTTCCAGCGCACACTGCCCGATCAGACCCTGCCCAAGCTCGATCTCCTTGCCGTGCGTTCCCTTGCCGCCGGATGCGTAGCTCGCAATCAGCTTGAGCCGCGCTGTTTCCGCAGCAGTCAGCACATAGAATTCCGCCTGCTGCACGCCGACCACCGGCGCCAGTTCGGACAGAATCAGCTGACCGACTGTTTCCAGATTGCGCTGGCCCTGCAACATACGGCTGAATTTTGCGAGGTTGGTTTTCAGCCAGTCCTGCTCGGTATTCTTTTGCGTGGTGTCCTTGAGATTGCGGATCATCTCGTTAATGGTGTCCTTCAGGGCTGCCACTTCGCCCTGCGTCTCGACCGTGATCGAACGTGTAAGGTCACCCTGTGTCACCGCCGTCGCCACCTCCGCGATCGCACGTACCTGTGTGGTGAGATTCGCCGCCAGCTCGTTGACGTTCTCCGTGAGTCCCTTCCAGGTACCGGAAGCACCAGGCACCTTGGCTTGCCCACCGAGCTTGCCTTCGACTCCGACTTCGCGTGCCACCGTCGTCACCTGATCGGCAAAGGTCGCCAGGGTATCGGTCATGCTGTTGATGGTTTCGGCCAGCGCGGCGATTTCACCCTTGGCTTCGACAGTCAGTTTCTGCTTGAGGTCGCCGTTGGCGACCGCCGTCACCACCTTGGCGATGCCGCGTACCTGGCCGGTGAGATTACCGGCCATGAAGTTGACATTGTCGGTCAAATCTTTCCAGGTACCTGACACACCTCTGACTTCCGCCTGACCGCCGAGGCGGCCCTCAGTGCCGACCTCGCGCGCCACGCGCGTGACTTCCGCAGCGAATGACGACAGCTGATCCACCATCGTGTTGATCACGTCCTTGATCTGCAGAATCTCGCCGCGGACATCGACCGTGATCTTCTGCGTCAGGTCACCCATTGCAATGGCCGTCGCGACCTTCGACACGTCGCGCAACTGGACAGTGAGATTGGATCCCATTGAATTGACCGAGTCGGTCAAATCCTTCCAGGTGCCGGCGACACCTTGCACATCGGCCTGTCCGCCCAGCTTGCCTTCGGTGCCGACCTCGCGTGCCACGCGTGTGACTTCCGCCGCAAACGATCGCAGCTGGTCCACCATCGTATTGATGGTGTTTTTCAGTTCGAGGATTTCGCCCTTCACGTCGACCGTGATCTTCTTCGACAGGTCACCCGCCGCCACCGCGGTCGTGACCTCGGCGATATTGCGCACTTGGCTGGTCAGATTTCCGGCCATGAAGTTCACCGACTCGGTGAGATCCTTCCAAGTGCCGGCAACACCTTGCACGTCGGCCTGTCCGCCCAGTTTGCCTTCGGTGCCGACCTCGCGTGCCACGCGCGTGACTTCCGCCGCGAATGACGACAGCTGATCCACCATCGTGTTGATGGTGGCCTTCAACTCGAGAATTTCGCCTTTAACGTCGACCGTAATCTTCTTCGACAGATCGCCCGCCGCCACCGCCTTCGTTACGTCCGCAATATTGCGCACCTGGCTGGTGAGGTTGCCGGCCATGAAGTTCACCGACTCGGTGAGATCCTTCCAGGTACCGGCAACGCCCTGCACGTCGGCCTGTCCACCCAGCTTGCCTTCGGTGCCGACCTCACGCGCGACACGCGTGACTTCCGCCGCGAACGATCTCAGCTGGTCCACCATCGTGTTGATGGTGGCCTTCAACTCAAGAATTTCACCCTTGACGTCGACCGTGATCTTCTTCGACAAGTCGCCTGCCGCCACCGCCGTCGTGACCTCGGCGATGTTGCGCACCTGGCTGGTCAAGTTACCGGCCATGGAATTCACTGAGTCAGTCAAATCCTTCCAAGTGCCGGCAACACCCTGCACGTCGGCCTGTCCGCCCAGCTTGCCTTCGGTGCCGACCTCGCGTGCCACGCGCGTGACTTCCGCCGCAAACGATCGCAGCTGGTCCACCATCGTGTTGATGGTGTTTTTCAGTTCGAGGATTTCGCCCTTGACGTCGACCGTGATCTTCTTCGACAAGTCGCCTGCCGCCACCGCCGTCGTGACCTCGGCGATATTGCGCACCTGACTGGTCAGGTTGCCGGCCATGGAATTCACCGAGTCGGTGAGATCCTTCCAGGTACCGGACACGCCTTCGACTTCGGCCTGACCGCCGAGACGGCCTTCGGTGCCGACCTCGCGCGCCACGCGCGTGACTTCCGCCGCGAATGACGACAGCTGATCCACCATGGTGTTGATGGTGGCCTTCAGTTCAAGAATTTCGCCTTTGACGTCGACCGTGATCTTCTTCGACAGGTCACCTGCGGCCACCGCCTTCGTCACGTCCGCAATATTGCGCACCTGGCTGGTCAGATTGCCGGCCATGAAGTTCACCGACTCGGTGAGGTCCTTCCAGGTACCGGCAACACCCTGCACGTCGGCCTGTCCACCCAGCTTGCCTTCGGTGCCGACCTCACGCGCGACACGCGTGACTTCCGCCGCAAATGATCGCAGCTGGTCCACCATCGTATTGATGGTGGCTTTCAATTCGAGGATTTCGCCCTTGACGTCGACCGTGATCTTCTTCGACAAGTCGCCCGCCGCCACCGCGGTCGTGACCTCGGCGATGTTGCGCACCTGGCTGGTCAAATTTCCAGCCATGGAATTCACCGATTCGGTCAGATCCTTCCAGGTACCGGCGACACCCTGCACGTCGGCCTGCCCACCCAGCTTGCCCTCGGTGCCGACCTCGCGTGCCACGCGCGTGACTTCCGCGGCGAACGAGCGCAACTGATCCACCATCGTATTGACGGTGTTTTTCAGTTCGAGGATTTCGCCCTTGACGTCGACCGTGATTTTCTTCGACAGGTCACCCGCCGCCACCGCTTTGGTCACATCCGCGATATTGCGGACCTGGCTGGTCAGGTTACCGGCCATCGAGTTGACCGAGTCAGTCAAATCCTTCCAGGTGCCGGACACGCCTTCGACGCGGGCTTGTCCGCCGAGAATGCCCTCGGTTCCGACCTCGCGCGCCACGCGCGTCACTTCCGATGCAAACGATCGCAGCTGGTCCACCATCGTGTTAATCGTGTTCTTGAGCGTCAAAAACTCGCCTTTGACGTCGACTTCGATCTTTTTCGACAAATCGCCTTTGGCCACGGCGGTCGTCACGTCCGCGATGTTACGCACCTGGTCGGTCAAGTTGCCGGCCATTGAGTTAACCGAGTCGGTCAAATCCTTCCAGGTGCCGGCAACACCCTTCACCTTGGCTTGTCCGCCCAGTTTGCCTTCGGTTCCGACCTCACGGGCCACGCGGGTGACTTCGGCGGAGAAGTTACCCAGCTGATCCACCATCGTGTTGATAGTCTTCGCGGTGCGGCGGAATTCGCCCTCCAGCGGACGGCCTTCCACTTCCAGCGCCATACTCTTCGACAAGTCGCCTTGCGCAACCGCGCCGATCACGCGCGCCACCTCGCTGGTGGGGTGCACCAGGTCATCGATAAGCGAGTTGATGCACTCCACCGACCTGCCCCAGAAACCCCTGTTTTCCCACAGCGATGCACGCTGCTTAAGCTTGCCCTCTTTGCCAACCACCTTGCTCAAGCGAACCAGTTCGTCGGCCATGCTGGCGTTGCATTCGACGACTTCGTTGAACATTTCTGCAACCCGCCCGGCCAGTCCAGACCAGTGCACGGGCAGGCGTACGGAGGCATCGCCCCGGCGCAAGGACGTAAGCGCCGACAGCATCAAGGAAAGTTCATCTGCGGACATCGAAACGGCAGATTCGACGAGGGCTTCCATGAAACGACTCCCTAACCTGTTGGAGGCACTACCGTTTCGCAAAATAAGGTGCAAAACGGCATGCCAATTCATATTAAAAAGGCACTATTCCCAATGTAAGAATAACTCAAGTTGCGGCGCAAGCGGGCATTGCTCAACAAGCGCAAATATTCACAACATATAGATCCGCGACGCGTGGACGCGTACCCCCGGCCATATGTCGCGGCAGTCTCGATTGCCCCCCAAAATATTCTGAACGTTCAACAAGTGCGCCCAGTAATGTGACATTCGCTTGTAGACATCATCTGCACGTCTGGGTTCCCCTGGTTCGATCACATGGCTATTCGGTAATCATCGGGCGGCATTTTTTACTTGCGGAAGGCGAAAACTACCTTTAAGGCGAAATCCGCCGGCATTTCACGGTTACAGATTCAGTGCCTCGATGTACTTGTCTTCCCCAAAGGGCGAATCCAAATCGTTATGAACTTCTTTAAAAGCGGGCACAAGCCCTGCGGTGATCCTGCTATATCGGAAAACGATCCGCGGAGTGCTTTATGAAACTATTGACTCAATGCGCGACTCAATGCGTGCTCGCCCTTAGCCTTCTCAGCTTCATTCCAGCAACACTCGCGCAGGAAGCAGCTACGCCGGCAACTCCCGCGCCAACGGCACTCGACACGGCTCCGACTCCCAGCACCATCTCTGCGGCAGATAAAACTTTCCTTGAACAAGCGGCCGCGGCGGGACTGGCGGAAAAGCTGGCGAGCGAAGTGATCTCAGACATAACAACCACGCCCCACGTCGATGGCTACGCGAATTGGATAATCCGTGCGCATTCAAAAATGAATTCGCAGCTGCAATTGCTGGCGCACCTCAAAGGTGTGGCGCTCATGCCAGACCTTTCCAAGGACGACGCTACTGCAATTCAGACTCTTGTCGGCAGAAGCGGCACTGATGCAGACGCGTTCTACGGGCAAACTTTTGGAATTCAAGTGAACGAAAAAGCCATAAAACTGTTTGCAGCTGAAATTCAGAACGGGCAGGACAACCAGGTTCAATCATTCGCGACCAGAATGCTGCCGGTGTTAAGAACCCACTTGAAAGCGGCCCAGCGAGTATTCGGAGCCGATCAATGATTCGTGCACAGCGCGCACTACGATCTGCGATAGAAGCCAGGTAGATACTCACCAACGATATCTGTTGCCAGTCCACTTCATAGTGCTTCTGCCGAACTTGATAAAGAAGGACGCTGCTTGAGAAGACAGATTTTGAAGACGTAGTGACCTTGTGTCTGGTCGATTCATCTCTCACGGCTTACTTGCATCGGCATCACAATCGACGCAGGAGAGCGCACCTTTCCATGCAGTAAGTGTCGAAGAAATACGAAACCACAATGGAAGTGGAAACGCATATGTCGAGAAAATCTACGAAGGAAATAGTCGCATTTGTTCTCGCCGGAGGCGGCAGTCTGGGTGCTGTTCAAGTCGGCATGTTGAAAGCATTGCTAGCCGACAAGATCACTCCCGATCTAATTGTTGGTGCGTCTGTCGGAGCGCTCAATGGTGTTTATGCCGCCGGAGAAACCGGTATTGCCGGCATCGTTCGCCTGGAGCGGATTTGGAGAAGCTTACGGCGACCCATGGTATTTCCTTTTTCGCCGCTGCTTGCAGTGCTCGCGTTCGCCGGCCTTAGCAATCATCTGGTATCACCGCGTCCGCTAAGACGCTTAATAGAGGCCGAGCTGCCGTTCCAGCGTCTTGAAGACACGTTGATTCCGTGCCTGATCGCCGCAACAGATGTGTTAGACGGGACTATGGTAGTCCTGGATTCTGGATCCGCAGTTGACGCGGTGCTTGCGAGCAGCGCAATACCTGCGGTGTTCCCTCCAAAAACAGTAGACGGTCGTCCCCTAATGGATGGTGGCGTATCCAACAACACACCGGTCGCAGCCGCAATAAAAGCCGGAGCGAGCCGTATTGTGGTGTTGCCCACAGGCATAGCTTGTGCGGCTTCCTCGCAGCCACGCACCGCCATGGGGATGGCTCTCAATGCCATCAATCTCCTGGTGATGCGGCAACTTGTCGACGATATCGAGCGCTATTCGGATCAGGCTGAAATCATCACTATTCCGCCTCTGTGCCCGCTGACGGTGACGCCCTACGACTTTTCACAAACAGCCATGCTTATCGATCGTGCAGAGGCCGATACCAGGAAATGGCTGAAAACGCACGGCCTGCATGGCAACCAAGTGCCGCGAGAGCTGCAACCGCATAACCATAAATCCCCAATGGAATCGTTTGAATCTGTAATCAACCGTCAGAAACAAGGAAGTGTGCCATGAAGAAAATATGTCTGTCTGCGATCGTAATCGCACTAAGTGCTTGCGGTGGAAACGATACATCGACGAGCCAAACGCCCAATAGCCAGCCGCCGCCGAGCATGAATTTCAGCCAGGCAAAGATCACCCTCGATGGCTTCATTGACAATGGAAATTCAGTTCTCAACGTAGCTCCTAGCGGGCAGGTCAGCGGATACAGCTTTGCAATCACCAATGGCAATGGAACGCTCTATGAAACGGCCGGCGGCGATCAGGATGTCAACACCGTTTCCCCGATCGCTTCCGCAACGAAGATGCCATCCGCAATCGCAATTCTGACCTTGGTCGATGCCGGCAAACTTGCTCTCGATGAACCGGTAAAGACTTACCTTGACGCGCTGGATCCGAGCTTTAACTGGCCGTATGACAAGCGCGGCATCACGATGCGTATGTTGCTAAGCCATACCGCAGGAATACCATCGCCGCCCGATCCGGCAGTGAACGATTGCCTTGCAAACACATTCACAACTTTAAGAGAGTGTGCGCAAAACATTGCCACCACGCCATTGGACTATGCTCCTGGAACTACTTTTTCCTACAGTGGAGCCGACTATCAGGTTGCCGGTTATGTAGCCCAGCTGATCGCCGCAACTCCTTTTACGGATCTGTTCAATAGTGTTGTTGGAACTCCGCTCGGACTCACGACATTCGTTTACAACGACAACGATAACCCGCGCGTCGCCGGCGGGGGATCGTGCAATGTCGATGACTATGTAAAAATTCTGCGCATGGTTCTTAACGACGGCGTTGCAGATAATGGAACACGAGTTCTTTCCGATGCCATGATTAAGGAACTGCAACAAAACAATACCGCCAATGTCACGATCAAACCACTTTCGTTCCTTACCGATACGTCGCAGAACTATTTTTCCGGATATACGCTTGGACTCTTTATCACCGATCCGGATCAATACGCATCCGACGGCACTTCCGGACCCGAATTTGTCGACCCTGGCTTGTTTGGAACTACACCTTGGATCGACATGGGGGTGAAATACGGCGCTGTTATTTTGATAACAAACGACACAATTACGGGACTCGACATGTGGACCGCGGTGCGCCCGCAGATCGTCCAACAGCTCAACCATTAAACGTCATCCAGCCATAAGAGAATTGAATGACCCCCGGCACAGCCAGCCGGGGGTTTATTTTTACTGAGCTACGCCACAGCCCCGTTGCGATATCCAGCGCGCTTCTTTTCAAATATCGCCTGACACGTCACACAACGCTCTGCGGTGAGTTGCGCGTAAAGGCGCTCGACAGGAATCTCTCCGCTGCAATTTATGCAAAGACCGTAGTTTCCGTCACGAAAGCGTCGCAAAGCTTCGTCGAGCGCACGTAATCGCACTAAATCCCGATCAAGTGCAACACGTGCCAAATCGACTATGGTATTGGCAACAGAGGAATCTCCGGCATCGGGGACTTCCCCGGCGATACACTCATAGGCATCGCGCCTTTCCATCGCATGACGGATGTTGGCACGCAATTCCTGTTGGTGAGCTTCTAGCCGACGTTGCAGCAGCTGTTTCAATTCGTCTTTGAAAATAGACATCTTTTTCTTGCGGTCGACCTTTTTCGGTTTCCCATCAATTTTTTAGACGGCGCGTGACATGCGCTATCACCGGCAATTGGCCTCACTATCAGCGCCGAAGTGCGGCTGCTCTATCCAATCGTTATTGTTCACGCAACGAGTTGGAAAGCTTTATATATTGGAATCATTCACAGATTTATAGTTATTAATGCCGCGCCAACGCGAAGCAGTTGGCGCGGCACGTTCTACTATGTGAGACGGATGGTTATGACGACGATTTCAAGCTTTCCGCCATGCCGCCATGATGTTCCAAAACAGGCAACGTACTACCAGCAAAGGCTTTCACGTCAGGATCCTTCGAATGCTTAGCCGCATTATCGAATAGTGCAACTGCTTCTTTATGCGTCTTGACCATATCCTTCCGATACAAATCGTCAAAATCTTTTCCGGCCTTCGCCTTACTAAGATTATCGAGCGCCTTCTGATCCTTCTCCTTCAATGTTGTCGGCAGACTTACACCCTTTTGTTGGGCCAGCACGGTCAGTTTCTCGCTGGCGTTTGTATGGTCTGTCACCATTTGGTCCGCAAAAGCTTTCAAGGCCGGATCGACTGCCTTGGACTGCGCGAGCTTCCCGCTTTCGACTTCGAACTGTCCGGCGGATGCTGCCGTCGCGATAAAGTCAGTGTCGCTATTTGATATTAATAATTCCCTGGCCTTAGACGGTTGCATGGGTTCTTGTGCGACAGCCATCGATGCACAGACGGTTGCGATCGTTATAAGCAAAGATTTTGAGACATTCATCATAATCACCCTCCTTGAGTGAGCAAATTCCATTGCCTGACCACCATATTTTGTGGCAGCACCGGCTGTATAAAGACACTTGCTCAAACGCTACGTTCATATAAACGTCTGATCCGGCGCTTGAGCGCTGCTGCCCAATTCTGGAGTGGGCGTCTTGAACCGACATACATGCCAGTTATTCTCAAGGAGATATAAAGATCTGCGGGTTTGATCTATTTACATCTAGCACGCTGAGATCGCGAAAGGGGAATTTCCGTCCCCAGCATTCGGAAGAGCGGCCATCCCTGGCGTGCGACTTCCGAAGCCATCCCTGGCGCTCAGTCCGTCCGTGAATCATCCGTGATCATGTCCGGTTCCGGGAGAACGGAACCACAACTCGCCAGCCTTCCGTTGCTGGTTTACCAACATTGATAGCGGCCGTTTCAAACAACTTGTCAGGATGTGAAATTTTGTCTCCAGCACGCAGGAGAGCGGCCATCCTTGGCGCGCCACCTCCAACGCCATCCTTGGCGCTCAGTCCATCCGTGAATCGTCCATGACCATGCCCGGTTCCGGGAGAACGGAACCACAACTCGCCGGCCTTCCATTGCCGGTTTACCAACATCAATAGCACTCGGCCTGCCACGTTCGCCTTCTCTTCCATAAGAGCGGCCGTTTCAAACAACTTTTCAGAATGCGGAAGAGCGGCCATCCTTGGCGCGCCACCTCCAACGCCATCCTTGGCGCTCAGTCCATCCGTGAATCATCCATGACCATGTCCGGTTCCGGAGAAAGGAACCACACTCCGCAGGCTTTCCGTAGCCGGCGGAACGCCACCGGTCGTGCTCAGCCAGCCACGTTCATTTCCTCTTCCTCTTCCATAAAAGTGGCTGCCTCGAGCAATTTTTCAGTTGCCGTCAATAGACGTTCTTGCGCGGCGATAACGTCGCGCAGCAATGGATTGATGGGAGTCATCGCATCAAACCGAGACACAGCAGTCATACTATGTGCGATTTGCTGCATGTGATCGAAAATAAGCTCGCTTCGCTTGATGAATTTCTCGAATGTCATGGTTTTATCGTCACCCCGGAAAACTGTGGAGGAGCATAAATATCGCGCGAATAAATGATCAGTTGTCGTCCTTTCCGATACCTGGTAACACCATCACGTACGCGGTCACCAGGAATGCACCAACAGCAATTAGCTCGGAAATCCATTGCCAAGTGGCAACCGAAGTTCGGAATGAGCGCGTACGACTGATCTGAGTCCGGGGCGTCATTTCCTGCCCCCCATCGACTGCAACGGGATCCGTGCTCTGGTTCACCTGATCCATAGAATTGACCACATGTATCAGAACCGCGGGCTGCGGTTGGGCCGCAGAGTAAAGATCGGCTTGATCGATGGCGCGAAGCCTTGCCCGTCCACGGTGGTGGCTGCTCATTCCGCCCTGATAATCGTCACTCTGATATATGACATATGCGGGCGCCGGGGATGCATCAAGTGTCATCATGAGTTGGTCCTCGGGTAGAATTTATTTGCTGAGCGATTGCGATTCATGCGGAACGGAATCGGATGCCATCTCGCGCATGAGAGTCGGGCAGCCCTCGATTCCTACGCCCCTGATTTCCCGCTTCCTCGGAACGCCGTGGGCGCGGCCGCCGCGTATCAGTATCCAGATGGTTCCCCAGACGGTTGCGATGACGCATCGGAGCCAGTTCGTATTCCTCGTCCGTCGAGGATTCACCGGTAACTGAGGATGCGACGTGCGGTATGTCTTCCATAAGCTGTATCCTTTGCCCTACCACATAGCGTTAGTTGTTGTGAGATACAGACGCAGCCTGCATGCCATGAGGCGGTCGCAATGAGAGATGGGAAAAACTTGGTTAAAATCAGCTTGATAAGAGGATGCATTCGCTGCTTCAGGAACTCTGAACTGCATTTGCGGACATGCCGGTGTAAAAATTGCCGGCAATACTTTCCGAAGCCTTGCATGTTGCCCAGACAGTGCGTTGCGCTTGATTCATGGCCCGCGGGCCTTTAATTATTTAATTATTGATCGACAAAGGAAGATTTCAGGTATGAGGGGTAATCCGGACGTCAACACACTCAAGCTCCTGTGGGTCGATGACGATCACGAGCTGACCAGCACCCTTGCCGATTTCCTTAGCGGCGACGGCTTCCGTGTTGACTGTGCGCCGGATATCGAAAGCGCGACGAAAAAGCTTGCCGATGATGTTTATGATCTGGTGCTCGTGGATCTCGATCTGCCCGATGGCAGCGGCTTTTCGCTAATCCGTGACACGCCCCGCACGCGCGCGCATGAATTCGTCGTGGTAACTGGTCACGGCAGTGTGAAAACAGCGGTCGAAGCCCTGCATCATCAGGTCTTCGACTATCTATTGAAGCCGATCGAACTGAGTGAGTTGCGCAACGTTCTCGGCCGTGTGCGCAATGCGCGCAATAGCGGCGCCGCACCGTCTCGCAGCCCCGCCAGCAAGACACGTACGCCCGCCAGGAACAATGCCGAGCTGCTGCTGCTCGGAGAATCCCCAGCGATGCGGCAGGCGCAGGCCTTGGTCAATCGCGCCGCAGCCAGTGAAATTACCGTGCTCGTGCAGGGCGAGAGTGGAACCGGCAAGGAAGTCGTTGCGCGCGCGCTGCACCGGCTGTCGCTGCGCGCGAATGGACCGTTCGTAGCACTGAACTGCGGAGCTGTTTCACCAACCCTGATTGCCAGCGAATTATTCGGACATGAGCGCGGCAGTTTCACCGGCGCACATCAACAGCACAAAGGCATCTTCGAACGCGCGGACGGCGGCACGCTGTTCCTCGACGAAGTGACCGAAATGCCCATCGATCTTCAGGCCAACTTATTACGCGTACTGGAAACTGGAACCGTGGTGCGGGTTGGAGGAGTGACCGAAATCCCGGTAAACGTGCGCGTTGTCGCTGCCACCAACCAGAATCCTATGCAGTACGTCGAGCAGGGAAAGCTGAGGCTGGATCTTTACTACCGGTTGCAGGTATTTCCGATCGTGCTACCGCCGCTGCGTGAACGTGGCGACGATATTCTGCTGCTCATCGATCATTTTCTGACGCAGTCAGGCGAAAACGCGCGCAATTTTGCTCCGGCCGCGCGGGAACGCTTGCTGAGCCATACTTGGCCTGGAAACGTCCGCGAGTTGCGGAATGTGATTGAACGTGCCCGCCTGCTAAGCACCGACGTCATCGAATTGGAGCATCTAATGCTTCCCGCTGACACGAAGCCAGCGCATGCGCATACAGCAGTCGGCATTACGCAATCACCGACCACGGGCAACGGCAGCGAACCACCTGGCGGCACCTTGCACGACGTCGAGCAGGAAATGATTCTCCAGACCTTGCAAGCCTGCGGCGGCAACAGGAGCCGTACCGCTGCAACACTCGGCATCAGCGTAAAAACACTGTACAACAAGCTCAAGCGAATCGAGAGACGCGAAGCACCCCCAACATCTGCGCCGCACAAGAAAGCGCGGCGTATCGCTCTGTTAATCAACGACGCGGATGTAAGCGAAGCACTCGCCGCCTTGCTGACCCTACATGAATTTGGAATTGTCCAGGCACGCGATATGCGGGGGTTTGGTGACGCAACCAAAAATCTGGACATCGATATCGTGATCTTTGATTTGCATCTGGCATCCGGAGTATCCGGAATCAAGCTCGTCGAGGAATATCAGGCGAAGCGAAAGAAGGCCGGCGTTCCGCCAGCGACGCTTGTCGCGCTGACGGGAAGTGCCGATGGGGTAGCCCAGCTCGCCGCGACAGAGTTATCGCTGACCAAAGACCGCGTGATCGTCAAGCCAGTGGACTATCCAACACTGTTGGCGGCGTTGGAATAAGTGGAAGGCGCCCAAATGGACATGGCCACCATCCCTATGCTCGAACCTGCGATGGCAGATCCAGCGCCACAGTGGCTTCTGGCAGCAATGCCTGATGCGGATGTGTATCTATTGCGCGAAGGACGCATGCATCCGCTCGATGGACATTGCGTGCTCGGACTGTCGCCGCAGTTGCTGAACCGCGTGGATACGCAGGGTCGAACCGGCGATATCTTGGTGGCAAAAGATGCCGACAGCGGCTATTGGCGCCTGCGGCATATCGCCGCACCCGATAACCTGTGCATCTGGCGTATCCAATCGCTCCACGATAGCCGTGAGCGGTTGCGCGACCGGCTGCGCACCGCCTTGGCACCGCGCGTCGCGGATCACGTTCTGCATGATTTACGCAATCCGATGAATGCGCTGTCGCTTAACGTCGATCTTGTCACGCAGATTCTGACTTTAGGTTCCGGCACAACGGAATCGACTCGCGTGACATCGAGCCTTCGCATCATCAAAGATCGTTTACGTGATCTGCAAACGCTGCAGAACCACATGGTCGCATTATGGCTGTCCGCCCCGAGCGACATTCCAACAACGGCTGGTCAAGTGATCAAAGACACGCTGCGTCAGCTGCGAGGATTGCTGATGCTGTCGCAAACTCGTCTGGATATCGACGATCTTGGCTTTCTCGACACATGTGCAATCACGGCGGAGTCCAGCGCCAGCCTCCAATTCGTATTGATTGCCATCCTGCTGATGGCCATTACACCTGCCGGTGAAGCAGAGATGGCAGCGTCGGCGCTGCGGCTGAGCACTTATGAGGAAAAACTGTCATCGGGCACCGCGCATGTCGTGCTCGATATACAAGCCCAGTTCCAGTCTGCCAGTATCGAAACCTGTTTGGATGCAGAAGACGTCATCGGTGTATTTGCTGCTCTCGCGCTGTTGCTCGACGAGTACGGCATCGATATCGTCCTCGTTCCAACCGGCGCACATATGAAGTTTCGTCGTTAAACAGTCGGGGCATAGTCCATACCACTGTTCTCTGGCTCGCCACCGCGCATGCTGCAATACCTCCTTTCGCCGGCGAGCACCTGCCCATCAAGTTGCAATCGAAAATACCGCCAGCCAATTGCACTCAATCCCATTCCGCCCGAATACCCGCCCATACCGCGCGTGGCGCACCGGTAGAAACGGCGGTGACGTTGGACCATGTGGTTGCATTTGAATTGAAATGCCCACTCGTGTCGAATGGATTCGATACCAATTGCCCGGCGGTTGCGTAATTGGTGTCGAACATATTGTTCAGGCGGCCGAATAATTCCAGATGTCCATTTAATTCGAAGCGGGAGCTCAGATTGAGTAGCGCGTAACCGCCGGTGCTCCCCGAATGCTCAAAGATATCGCCTTCGGCATTCGTCCCGGCTTGATGCTGGTTATTTTCGTTGCCACGCACAAACGAGGCAGATGCCAGCACTAAGTTGGCACTGACATCCCATTTTCTAGTTATCGCATACTCACCAATGAGCTTGCCCGTGAAACGCGGCACTTCTGGGATAGTTGCGCCGGCCGGAACCAGAATATTACCGTCGCCGTCCGCCGCGCTATTGTTTGGAGACGAAACAATAAATGGTGTTCTGTAAGAAGCATCGACGTAACTATAATCCGTGCGCCACTTGAATCTATGTAGCCGCCCATTCAGGCTCAGCTCGATGCCTTGGCGCCGGGTTTTGCCGACATTGGCGAAATACCCAGCACCAGAAATCGTGCTGGAAATGAATTGGATGTCGTTGTCGACGGTGGTTCGATAAACGGCAGCGGACCATCCGATGGAGTCGCCAAACAACTTGCCGCGCCCGCCCGCTTCGTAAGTCTTGGCTACAACCAGCTGCAGATCCGGATCCGATGCGAAGGCGTTCGGCAATTTGCAGGGAACGTCGGGATCAGCGCAACCCAGTTCAATTGGTGTCGGTGCGCGGCTGCCTTCGTTATAGCCGCCATAAATCGTCAACGTCTTGTCTGGCGTTATGTTTATACCTAGCGCCGGATTGAGACGATGATAGTCGTGCACGCCCCCGGTGAAGCTCTGCTGCCCAGGCTGCTCCTGAAGACGATCTTCCAGTTCCACCCGCGTTGTGTTGTAGCGCGCCGACGCAGTCATGTGAAGCCGGTCATTCTCGGAAAAGGTGTCGGTTGCAAAAAGTCCATAGCTTCTATCGGTACCGAAGAGACCGACTTCCTGAGTCACTGGGCCGTCCGCTTCGGTGGCACGCCCAGCAGTGATCACCGCATCCTGCGAGCTCTGCGCGAAATCGCTGCGCCCGTCGTCGTAGCTTAGACCTGATACAAGCTGATTTTTCCGATTGAATATTCCGCCGGTATAGGTGAGCTGCATCGTCGATCCACGAGTCCGCTGCGTGGTTTCACTGGAGTGATTCACTCCTGACTCATACGCATACGTCTGCGCCGCGCAGTCGTCCGGATTCAAGGACAAAGCGCAGCCTCCGCCAAGCGCGATCGAGTTTTCGTAATCATCGTGATAGTTATCGCCGATATCACCGTTGAAAGTCTTTGTCGCCAGCTGTCGGAAATAGACATTGCCGTCCACCAGAAGATCATTGCGCAGAAAGCGGCTCGCTCGTGCATTGACGAAGTTCAGGTGGTTCTTGGTGTTATCGAAAAACGTGAAGACTGTGTCGCGACCAAGCGACGCCAGCATATCCTGTGGCGTTAGGCCATTACCGTTCATGTTGGTGTCGGCGAAGACATAGCTGATATCTACGTCGGTTTTCTCATCCTCCCATCCCGTCTTGCCAAACAGTTGGCGCACATGGGATGGCGAAGAAGGCCGCCAGCCGTCTTCGTCGAACCAGTTTCCGCTCAGGAAATAATCGAACTTGCCGCTCGACCCGCCGGTCTCGAATTCCCCGGCGCGCCTGCCGAAAGAACCGCCGTAGGCCTGGATGCGAGTGCCGGGATATTCGTGCCCGCTCTTCGTTTGCACCGAGAGTGCCCCTCCCAGCGTATTGAGTCCGAACACCGGATTAGAGCCCGGCGTCAATGTCACCGAGGAAATCACCGACTCCTGAATCAGGTCCCAGTTGACGACATCGCCAAACGATTCGTTTACACGCACGCCATCGACATAAACCGACAGCCCCTGCGGCGCACCCAGTAATGGCGAAGCCGTGAAGCCACGGAAATCCACGTCAGGCTGAAACGGATTGCCCTGCGTTTCGTTAATAAATACACCGTTGAGGTTCTGGTTCATGAAATCGGCAAGATCCAGCGTCTGCTGCTTCTCGATTTCCCTGCTGTTCGCAGTCTGCACATTGGCCGGAACACGGCTGATCGGCACGCCCAGACCCGGCAGCGGCGTCGTACCGACGACTTCGACGCCGGGCAGTTCCAGCACCGCTGCCGGATTCTGCGATGTGGAGTTGGATTGCAAATCGTCTCCTCGCGCGGGCAATCCTGCGCAGAGCGTGCATGCAAGCATTGCAATGCGAACCGCGCCACTGTTGTTCTTCACATATCTCCCCAATCGCTTTTTCTGTCCGCTGTGCGCTGCGTTTTGCGGACTATCACCAACGCTTTATTAAATTCGAATTTAGCCGAACCGCCGTTTCGTCAATTCTAGAAGAATGCAGCGGACTGCTTTCTCCCCTCCGATACCTGTAATGATTCATTTCGCCTCAATCGCGTCCGGCGTCTTCACGACACAGGCCGCTGTGACAGCGGGAGCATCTCGGAATTTCAGCGACAACTGCAAATTTTTACCGATAACCGGAGGCTTCTTCTCATTCATCAGCATAACGTGATATGCGCCCGGAGCGAACGAGACGCTACCGTGCGCAGGAACCGGCACCTCGTCGACATCACTCATCTTCATCATCCCACCGACATTCTTAGACTCGTGCAACATAGCCATGCCATAACCCTCGACTTCCACTTCGGTGAGCGTCACAGCTTTGTCAGACGGGTTGGATAGCGTGAAATAAGCTGCGCCGCCGTCCGGCACAGCGCGAATCCAGCAGGCTGCCGCCGATACGACTGGCGTTTCGGCGGCATCGGCAAATCGAGTGCACAGCATCGCGAGCACAAACAGCGGATATTTCTTCATCGAGCACCTCTCAAAGGTGAATGGGATGGACAAAAGCGATTCCGCGACAATCAAATACGCTGAGACTTGCTCAATATTGATAGCCAAGACCCGCCGACACTGTATAACGCGGCGCCAACTGGTAGCCGTTATAGTCCTGATACACGGGCCACTGCATGAACGTGTAGGCATGCAATGACGGGCTCAGGCGCAAGGTCGCGCCCGGGCTGAGATTGACGACCCGGCTGCCGCTGTTCGGATAATCCGCCTGTTCGCCGAACTCGCGCCCTTCCCACTTGGTATTGATCTGGATCTGGGGCACGAACACAGGATTAGCGATGTAGCGAATGCCTAAGTTCACGGTGAGCTGCGAACTGGGCCGGAACTGTTCCTTCGAATCGATCGCCTGCTTGAACTGGAGTTGCTCGAAGCGATCCCACTCGTTTCCGAGCGAACCGTACTGGTAGACGCCAATGATGACATCGGTTATTCCAGAACCGGTCTGCAAACCGCGATCTACGAGTTCCTCCGCTTCAGGGCCTTCTGCGAAACGCGAGTGAAACGGCCCGGTCGGAAGCTTCAGCCCGAACTGAATACCCAGGCTGTGATCAGAAAGGAAGCCTTGGTAGCGGCCAACCATACGCAGGTCACCGATGCCGCGATAATCGGATTGGGTCGTTGCAGGATCATCGCCTTCGGCAATCGTCTGATGCAGGCGCACCAGATAGGGCAGTTGTGCGTTTACTCCCCAATCGCGGTCAAACGCGTAGTCCGCCGACAGCGTGTAGAAATTCGTCAGCGTCCCCTGCTGGATTTCATTCGCGACCTGGCCGGTCGTAAGTCCATCGGTTGCGACCGGGCTGCGACCATATCGCAACTGATTCTGATTGACGAAGTCATAGCGAAGATCGAGCTTGAGGCCGGACGTCATTGTCAGCCCGGCATCGGACCAATCGGTGCCGAATGAGCAACCACAGCTTGAACAGGCAACAACAACGTCTGGCAGCAGCGAAAGAACAATCGCCGCAGAAATCGCGGCAGCGGACATGAGCAACGAGCCGGCAATAGCCGATCTGATCGGGCGAAACATGAGTGAACTCCTGATCGAGGCGTGGATAGCAGAAGCGCCCGTACTTCGAAAACCCAAGGGACGCAGCGGAACCAATGGATCAGGAGACGAAGGGTGGCGCGCGCGCCGGCGGATGAATGTAGGGAAACGCCGTCGCAAGTGCGGCCTGATACGGCTCAGGCACTTCCGATGCATAGGCGAACAGGGAAAAGTCGGCAGCGGCGGCTAACGGAAAAACCGCCATCGCGGCGAACGCGAACGGGCATTTATCTGCATGCTCTCCGAACGGAATCCCGGGTGATTTCGGACTTGCGGCCAGAGAGCCGCCGGAACACCAGACGAGCGTCAACCCCGCCGTTCCGCCAGAAGCCTGCGCTGGCATATACCCAAACGGCAATAATCCCCGCACGAACATCGCCGACAGCGCCAGCCATACGGCGAAGGCGAAAAGCTTACGGCGGCGAAAAACTGCGAACATCAGGGAGGACGGTATCAGCGAAGGACTGGCAACCGATCAAGAATAGCCGGAACGATGGCGGGCGGTAAAGAAAATGCCTCCCGATCCACGTGAGTGCAACGCTGCCTGCGTATTTTGACGACGCACTCAACCAACCACCAGAGCTTCAATGCTGCAAGCGCGGATTTTTGCTGTTGCTCCAGGCGAATTTGTAGTAGCTCTCCGGCTGAACGGGTGACGGTTCGCTCTCGGCCGACAGCGGCTGATAGCCACCATTCGATTTGCTCTGTCCCATCGTGGTAAGCGCCTCGCGTGCCGCGCTCGATCCGTTGAATGCGATATCGGCAAGCGCATCGAGCGGTCGGAAAACGCCGTATTGCTTGATCCGCAAGGACGGACTGCGAGCGGGCGCCGAATGATCCGCCGTGACCTCGCAGCCATTGATGCTGGCCGAGTGAACCAGGAAAAAATACTGAGCGGAGATGTGGCTACTCTTGTAGATGTCGATTCCCATGCGGTGATCGTTGATCTCGTCCTTGTCGTAAACCTCCACGAACTGTTGTACGTTGCCGGGAAACTGCTGCCACTGCGCCGCGGTAATCTCGTAGGAATACCACGGTGCGAGTTCCGCCAGAAATGCACCCTGCCTCCCCCAGCCTTTTCCGACCAGCCCGTGATAAGCCATAGCGGGTGTGGCGCCACCGCCGTACGAGTGGCCGGCAAAGCCGACACGGCTCAGATCCATGCTGCTTCCGAACTTGTCGGCGGCGGCCTCGAATCCCTTCCATAAAGCGTCGTAACGCTCATCGGTATCGGCGAATATCGCCGGATACGACGAAAAGACCACGACATACCCGACGCTGACCCAGTGGGTGATGAGATCGGAATAACTCTTCCATTCACCCGGCCCATAGCCGTGCGAAAAAAAGATCACCGGCCGCTTGCCTTCCGCTCCGCGCGGCAGAAATACCTGCACCGGCTTGCGCTTGAATCCCGGATTGTCGACCGACTGAATATCCACCGCGTAAGAACCGTTCGCTCCGTAACCCGATGTGATAGCCGGAATCACCTGCTCACAGCTCGAACCGCCACCGTTCTGGTTTGCGGCCACCGCCTGCACGCAGTGGAAAATGCCGGCCAACGCAACGCATGTGGAAAGTACGCTGAAACGACGCAAACATCCGGATGTGGATTTGCTCCGCGTCACAGACGCAGCTTCCGCTGCGGAGGAATGTATCAGCGCTGATCGAGTACGCATCGAATGATTTCCAAACTGCAAGAAGATTATGGTGCCGCGCTAGCCTGCTTCAAAACGAACTGCGTAGACCGGCGGAAGATGCGAGGAAACAATTTTCCAGGAGTCGCCCGCGTCCTCGCTGATCCACAGATTGCCAGTGGTGCTGCCCATCACCAAGGTTTGGCCATCTTCGGAGACAGCGAGCCCATGGCGATACATCAGATCGTAGCAACCGGCTTTCGGCAAACCCTTGCGCAACGTCTCGAAACTGCGACCGCCGTCACGGGTACGATTAACGACGAGTGCACCTTCCGCGGGCACACGGCGCTGATCGGAAATCGCCGGCACGAACCACGCGGTATTGGGGTCGTGCGGATGGACGGCAACAGCGAATCCGAAATTGGATACCGGCACGTCGCGGACTTCCTGCCACGACGCGCCGGTATCAGTGGATCGCCAGATGCCGGAATGATGCTGACACCAAAGGACTTCGGGCGCGCTCGCGCATTGTCCGATTGCGTGAGGGTCCTGAATGTTCTGATCGTCTGCACGCTCCGGCGGCATATAGCCGGCGCGCATTCCCGCTGCGCGGATGCGCCAGTTGGCGCCACCATCTTCGCTGAACCATGCGCCGCCACAGCTGATGCCGAGGAGCATGCGTCGCGTGTCGCGCGGATCGATGCAGATCGAATGAATGCCAGGCACGTCGTAGCCACCGCCCAGCCATTCCCTGCGCTCAGGCCGCTGCCACAGCGACTCGACGAGTTGCCATGAAGCGGCGTTGTCATCCGAGCGGAACAGTCCGCCCGGTAGAGTCCCCGCCCACAGGGTCCCACCGGCTGCCGCCAGCGACCAGATCTGCACCAGCTTCCACGGCACGTCATCCTTTGCGTCCGCAGGCTGGATCGGATAGGAGGGAGTCGCGACTTCGCGCCAGCTGACGCCGGCATCATCGGAGATATGGCATTTGACATCGAAGTGTCCGAGCTTCAACGCCGCCAGAACCCGTCCGGGGGAACCGAGCGGAAGTGTCATCGTCACCGGGTCGCCGACGAAGCTGGCGCGTCCGATGCGCCACCGGCGCCCGGAACGCCGTAGCTCAAACAATCCTTTGCGTGTGGAAATCCAGGCGCGGGTGGCCATTCGCTATCCCCCTGATAATGCCTGCAGGACATAAATATGGCTGGTCGGGGCCAGCACGTTACCCAGGCTCTCACGATCGCGGACCCGCAGGCCGTCGATGAATACAGCGACATGCTTGCGCAGATGGCCCTGCTCGTCGAGGACATAGCCACGCAGCTGCGGGTTCACTACGAAAGCTGCTTCCAGCGCCTCGCTTAGCGTTGCAGCCGAACATTCAATCTGCGGCACCTTCGTGAAGCGTTCGAGCTGCTGAGTAAATGTCACTCGGACCATGATTTAGTGTAGCGCCGCGATCTAACTCCGCGCTTTGCAGTAAGTCTCGAATGACTTGGCAATCATCCAGTTGCTGAGCCATGGCGAGATGCGGTGCAGCCACCATGCCAGTTTCACGTAGACCGGAAACAGGATCAACGGTTCATTGCGGACTACACCGCGCAATACGCGATCGGCGGCGCGTGCGGCCGGCCAGGGCTTGATTGGCAGTATTGCGGCAATTCCCTTGTCGGCACCCTCGCCTTTGTCCGCCGAGCGGATCAACGACGATTCGACGAACCCCATGCAGATGGTGCTGATACGCACGTTGTCAGGTGCCGCCTCCGCCCGCAGGCTAGTCGATAGCCCGACGATGCCGTGTTTGGTTCCGGAATACATCGCCATTGTCGCCACCGGCATCAAACCACCGTGCGACGCCGTGTTGACGATATGGCCACCACCCTGCGCACGCATACGCTGGAATGCACACAGCATGATGAGTGACGGACCAGTGAAATTGGTGGCAATCAGATTTTCAATTTGCGTCGGGCGCATTTCGCGAAATTCGCCGATGAACACAATGCCGGCGTTGTTGAACACATAATCCAGACGGCCATTCGCCGCGCAAATCTGGTCCATGGCCGACTCGATATCGGCGATCTCGCGCACATCCAGCTTGATGGCATGCGCGACTGCGCCGGACTGGCGGATGTTCTCAGCAACCGGTTCGGCCTCGGCTTGCGTCAGCGCACTCACATAGACGACGGCGCCACGGCGGCCAAGTTCTTCCGCAAGCGCCCGGCCCAGTCCGGTCGCGGCGCCCGTCACGAGAGCCGTCTTCCCTGCGAAGATCGTCATGACGGCGCCCCGTAGCGCACGGCTATGATTTCCAGCTCAGCTTCTCCGCCCGGCAATTTCGCGACGACCACGTCGCCCTGCGTATGCTTAAGCAGCGCGCGCGCCAGCGGCGAGTCGACGCTGATATACCCGCGCGCCGAATCGATCTCGTCGGGCCCGACGATGCGATAGCTTTTGGTGTCGCCACTGGCGCCCGCAATCTCGACCCACGCGCCGAAAAACACACGTTTCGCATCCGCTGGCGGTTTATCGACGACTTTCAGCAACGGCAGACGCATCTGCAGATAGCGCACACGGCGATCGATCTCGCGCAGCTCCTTCTTGCGATAGATGTACTCCGCGTTCTCCGAACGATCGCCCTCGGCGGCAGCGGCGGCAAGCGCCCGAACCACTTCCGGACGGCGCACTTTCCAAAGCTGGTCATACTCGGCCTTCAGCCGCGCATAACCTTCCGCCGTGGCGTATGGCGAGCTGCGCACAGGCTCATCCGGCGCGGTCTCTTCCTTGTCGGAATCGAAATCCTCTTCCTGTCCCCAGCCACGAGCCATTCGCAATTTTCCGTTCAGATGGGCAAAGCCGGCGTTTCATCCGGAACGAAGAAATCAACCCACAGGTCCGATTCCTTCATGCCGGGTGCCGGATGGTACTGTGCAAAATCGCGCACGCCGGCTTCGTGCAGCACCACGTCGTCGATGCAGAAATTGCCAGTGAACTCGCGCGAGGACTTGGTGAGAATCACGTACGCCGCGTCAGCCATGATTTCCGGCTTGCGCGAGCGACGCATAAGGTCGTCGCCGCCGATCATGTTCACCGCCGCCGTGGCGATCGCGGTGCGCGGCCACAGCGAATTCGCCGCGATGCCGTCCTTGCGGAATTCCTCGGACCAGCCCAGTGTGCACATGCTCATACCGTACTTCGCCATCGAATAGGCGACATGCGGCGCGAACCACTTTACCTTCATGTCGAGCGGCGGCGACAGCGTCAGGATGTGCGGATTCGCGGCTTTGCGCAGATGCGGGATGCAGTGCCGGCCCAGCATATAAGTGCCACGCGCATTGATCCCGTTCATCAGGTCGTAGCGCTTCATGTCCGTTTCCATTGTGCCGGTCAGCGACAGGGCACTGGCGTTGTTGACGAGGATGTCGATACCACCGAAGGTTTCCACGGTCTTGGCAACCGCGGCCGCCACCTGCGCTTCGTCGCGGATATCGCACTGGATCGGGAGCCCCTTGCCGCCCGCTTTGACAATGTCCTCGACCGCGGTGTGGATGGTGCCGGCCAGCTTGGGATGCGGTTCGGACGTCTTCGCCGCGATGGCGATATTAGCGCCGTCGCGCGCGGCGCGCAGCGCGATCGCCAAACCGATGCCGCGACTGCCGCCGGTAATCAAAAGGGTTTTGCATTTAAGGCTCATAATGAAACTCCGCCGATTGGAACGATAAACAATGCGGGCACGCACTGCCGCCTAGTCTTTCTTCGACAACCCCGCCTGCTGCTCGGAAGTGGCTTCCTTCTGATAGAGGCGCTTCCACTCCGGATACGGCATGCCGTAAACGCGCTCGCGCGCTTCGGCGTCGGCAATCTCAATTCCATTCTGGCGTGCCGCCTCGGCATACCACTTCGATAGGCAATTGCGGCAGAAGCCGGCGAGATTCATCAGGTCGATGTTCTGCACATCCTTGCGCTGATCGAGATGCGCCAGCAAACGACGAAAAACCGCCGCCTCGATGTGGTCACGTTCGGCATCCTTGATTGCGGTACTCATGTCTTCGCTCCGCGCGGTCCGAGGAAAAACCAGAGGATGACGCCGAAGAGCGGCAACACCAGAATCAGGACGATCCAGACCGCTTTTTTGGCGTTGTCGGCCGAGCTCTGCGCGACATTGATGATGGCCCAGACATCGGCAAGCAGCAGCAGCAGCCCGCCGATTCCTATTGGTTGTTCATACATCATGAGGCACTCCTATTGAATGACGTCATTCTGCGCGAGCGATGCTCGCCGGGGCAATTCGGCGGGAAAACCCCTTTGCAAGGACATTGACCTGAACTCACCACGAGCGGAAAGTGGCGGAATGGATAGCCCATCATCGTTCAACACCCACAGCTTCGAGCGCCTGTCTCTCGCGCCACACTATGCTGGCCTCGGCGAATCTTACGTCACGCCCGTTGCGGCCACGCCACTGATCGAACCGCGGTTGGTTCACGTCAATGAACGGCTGTCGGCCGAACTCGGCCTTGACATGGAAGCCATACGCAGTCCGTCGTTTGTCGCGGCAATGGCCGGAAACCAGCCGTGGCCCGGCTACACAAGTATCGCGTCGGTGTACGCCGGTCACCAGTTCGGCACCTATGTCCCGCAGCTCGGCGACGGCCGCGCGCTGATCATTGCTGAAGTGCGCATGCCGGGCGGCGCTCGCGTGGAACTGCAACTCAAAGGTGCGGGACAAACCCCTTACTCGCGCTTCGCCGACGGTCGCGCCGTGCTGCGCTCCTCGATTCGCGAATACCTGTGCTCGGAAGCGATGCACGCGCTCAACATCCCGACCACGCGCGCGCTGGCGCTGATCTCTTCCCCGGAACCAGTACGGCGCGAAACGATCGAGTCCGCCGCCGTCGTCTGCCGCGTCGCGCCGAGCTTCGTGCGCTTCGGTCACTTCGAGTTCTTTTATTACCAGAATCAGCACCAACGGCTGGCACCCTTGGCGGATCACGTCATCGATGAAAATTTTCCGCAATTCTCGCGGCACCCCGACCGCTATGCGGCGTGGCTAATGGAACTCGTCGAGCGCACCGCACGCTTGATGGCGCGCTGGCAAGCTGTGGGCTTTTGCCACGGCGTAATGAACACCGACAATTTCTCCGCGCTCGGCCTGACGCTGGATTACGGACCGTTCGGATTCCTCGACGGATTCGACGCGAATCACATCTGCAACCATTCCGACGAAGGCGGCCGCTACGCCTACGATCGGCAGCCGCAAATCGGCCACTGGAACTGCTCGCGCCTGCTGCAGGCAACGCTACCATTGCTCGCCGACGATATGGACAAGGCCATCGAGATCGCGAACGGCATCCTCGACCGCTATCCGCCGGCATACACCGAGATGATGAAACGCCTGTGGGCCGACAAGCTCGGCCTGCGCGAACTGCGCGAAGGCGACGAGGATCTGATCAACCGCTTCCTGACGATCCTGCATCGAGGCAAGAGCGACTTCACGCGCAGCTTCCGGCATCTCGCGCGACTGCGCACCGACAGCGATGCGCCGGCTCATGGGGTGCGCGACGAAATCGCAGATCTCGAAACTTTCGACGCCTGGATCGCCGACTACCGTGCGCGCTTGCGCGCCGAGCAATCGGACGACGGCGCGCGCGTCTTGCGCATGAATCGCGCGAATCCAAAATATGTGCTGCGCAATCATCTCGCACAGATTGCAATCGATAAGGCGCAGGCCGGTGATTTCAGTGAGATCGATACATTGATGAAGCTGCTGGAAAATCCGTTCGACGAACAGCCGGAACAAGAAAGCTCCGCAGCGGAACCGCCGGCAGCACTGCGACATATTGAAGTGAGTTGCTCTTCCTGAAGGTCCGAAAAATTTGGAATACATTATGTCCGCGCGGATTGATCGCTTGCGAAAATCCCTCGTATGCGTGTGTGTAGCGTTGTGCGTCGTACAGGCGGCCAGCTGCAACTCGCATTCGCTGAACAGTTACCAGGGTTACGTTGAAGGCGAATTCATCTACATCGCCGCGCCGGAAGCGGGCCGTCTGGACAGTCTGAAAGTGACGCGCGGACAAACCGTATCTGCGCAGGCACCACTGTTCGCGCTGGAGCAGGACAACGAGTCCGCCGGGCTGCGGCAGGCCAAGCAGCAATTGCAGGCGGCGCAAGCACAGCTGGCTGATCTGAAGACCGGCAAACGCCCGGCCGAACTCGACGTGATCCGCGCACAGCTCGCTCAGGCAACTGAATCGGAACGTCTGTCGGCTACGCAGTTTCAGCGCGACGAAAAGCAGTTCGCCGATGGCTCAATTTCGCATGCGCAACTCGACGCTACACGCACGACGCACCAGCGCGATCGGGCACGCGTCGACGAGCTGAGCAATCAACTCAAGGCGAACGAACTCGCGGCCCGCGAGCAGCAAATCCACGCCCAGGAAGCGCAGCTGAAAGCTTCGCAGGCAGCACTGGACCAGGCGCAGTGGCGTCTCGATCAGAAAACCGTCGAAGCGCCAGCGGCCGGGCTGGTCTTTGACACGCTGTATGTCCAAGGTGAATGGGTGGCGGCGGGCAATCCGGTCATAAGCCTGCTGACTCCAGGCAATGTGAAAGTGCGTTTCTTCGTGCCGGAAACGCGTCTCGGCGAACTGAAAATCGGCCGGGCTGTGACGATCGCCTGCGACGGCTGCGGCCAGCCGCTACCGGCTGCCATCACTTATATCTCGACGCAGCCTGAATTCACGCCACCCGTGATATTCAGTAACGAGACGCGCTCGAAGCTGGTGTTCATGGTCGAAGCACACACGCGTCCGCAGGAGGCTCTGCAGCTGCATCCCGGCCAGCCGGTGGAGGTTCGGCTGTAGTGAGTGCCGACCTGGTCATCGATGTGCGCGGCCTCAACAAAAGTTTCGGCGCACGTCACGTCGTCCGCGACCTATCGATGCAGGTGCGTCGCGGCGAAATCTTTGGCTTCCTCGGCCCCAACGGCAGCGGCAAAACCACGTCGATCCGCATGCTGTGCGGTCTGCTGACGCCGGACTCCGGCGCCGGCACTTGTCTTGGTTTCAACATCCTGCGCGAAAGCGGCAAAATCAAGCGCCGCGTCGGCTACATGACACAACGCTTCTCGATGTGGGAAGACCTATCAATTCGCGAAAATCTCGACTTCATCGCACGGCTCTACGAAATGCCGCGCCGCCGCGAAACGGTCGACCGCAGTCTCGAACAGCTCGGCCTCTCCTCGCGCGCGGACCAGCTCGCGGGCACGCTGTCTGGTGGCTGGAAGCAACGCCTCGCGCTCACTGCCTGCTTGCTGCACGAACCCGACCTGCTGCTGCTCGATGAACCCACCGCCGGTGTCGATCCGAAAGCGCGACGCGATTTCTGGGAGGAAATCCACCAGCTTGCCGCGCGCGGCATCTCGGTGCTGGTCAGCACACACTACATGGATGAAGCCGAGCGCTGCCACAAACTCGCCTACATCGCCTACGGCCAGTTGCTCGTGCAAGGCACTGCAGCCGAAATCATCGCGAAGCAAGGCATCGACACGTGGTTGATCAAGGGCGACGATCTTACCGAACTCGAACGCGGGCTGAAGACAGCGCCCGGTGTCGAACAACTGATCTCGTTCGGCAGCACCTTGCACGTCAGCGGTCGCGACACCGCGTCGCTGGAACGCACGCTCGACGGCATCGCCGGCGATACACGTTATCGCGTCGCGCGCATCGAGACCGGACTCGAAGACGTATTCGTCTACCTGATGAAGGAAAACGCCGACGATATCGAGGCGCGGGAATGAGCTGGTTCTCATTTCCGCGCTGGTGGAGCGTTGTACTCAAGGAGTTTCTGCAGTTGCGGCGTGACCGCATCACTTTCGCGATGATCATCGGCATTCCGCTGGTGCAACTGCTGCTGTTCGGCTTCGCGATCAACGGTGATCCCAAACACTTGCCAACAGCGATCATCGCCGCCGACGACAGTCCGTTCACCCGCAGCTTCCTCACCGGCATGGACCACACGGGCTACTTCCACTTCGTCCGGCAATTCGCGACAGAACGAGAAGGCGAGGAAGCACTGCGGCGCGGTGACGTGCAGTTCGTTGTCTCTATTCCTGCGAATTTCACGCGCCGCCTGCTGCGCGGTGAACCACCGGCGATTCTGATCGAAGCCGACGCCACCGATCCTTCGACCACCGGCAATGCCATCAACGCTGTGCGTCAGCTCGCACAATCCGCGCTGCAGAACGATCTAAAAGGTCCGCTCTTGCATCTCGCCGGCGGCAGGACGCCGTTCGAAGTCCGTGTGCATGGTCTGTACAACCCGGAAGGTATCACGCAATACAACATCGTTCCCGGCCTCATGGGTGTGATCCTGACCATGACCATGGTGCTGATGACCGGGCTGGCGATTACGCGCGAACGCGAGCACGGCACCATGGAAAACATGCTGGCGACGCCAGTCACGCCGCTGGAAGTGATGACCGGCAAGATCGTGCCCTACATCTTCATCGGCCTGATCCAGGCCGGGATCATCCTGCTGTCCGCGCGCTTCCTGTTCGGTGTGCCGTTCCTTGGCAGCCTGACGATCCTGTTCTTCGCGATCCTGTTGTTCATCGCCGGCAATCTCACGATCGGCATCACGCTGTCCTCGCTCGCTCGCAATCAGTTGCAGGCCATGCAGATGACTTTTTTTTATTTCCTGCCATCGATTCTGCTGTCCGGCTTCATGTTCCCATTCCGCGGCATGCCGGGATGGGCGCAAGTGCTTGGCAGCCTGCTGCCACTAACCTACTTTCTGCGCGTCGTACGCAACCTCATGCTCAAAGGCGACGGCTGGCTGGACCTCTGGCCGAATCTGTGGCCGTTGATACTCTTCACCGTCGTCGTGATGGCCATCGGCACGCGGTTTTACAGGAAGACGCTGGACTGACCATCGCTTCAAAATAAAACCGGCCGACGTTCCCGCCGGCCGGCCATTCTTGCCCGCTTTATGGATGAGGAGGAGGCGTGGAGAAATCAAACAGGTTCATCAAATCACCGATGGCCGGCTGGTTGGTCGGCGCATATACACTTTTCTTTGTGTGGACTGGATTTGGCAGATTGTCGCGGCTGCGATGCGAGATTGGAGGCAGGCTCCAGTTCGCTTCAACAAACTTCAGCAACGATGCGTGATCGTAATAGGTATGGTCCACGTATCCCTGCTTTGCATAGGGTGAAACGGCGATGAAGGGAATACGCGTACCGTCACCGAAGAAATCGACCGCCTGAATGTAACCGGAATCGTAGTAGCCACCGCCTTCATCGGTGGTAATGAAGATCGCGGTCGTCGCCCACAACTCGGGATTGCCTTTGACCTTATTGATGAGGTCCTGGATGAACAGTTCGTACTGGTCCGTCGTGGAATCGGCCGGATGCCCCGCCAGCGCTTCGAACGGCCGCACGAATGACACCGCCGGCAGATTGCCGCTCTGTACATCGCTCAGGAACGCTCCGTAGCTTTGCAGGTTGTGTGCTTGCGTAGTGGTCTCGATATTGCTGTATCCAGTGAGCGGATCGCAGATTCCACAATACGAGTGGAATGGCAATGGAACACCATCGACCGCTGTCGCAAAAGTGGTCGGATCATCACCACGGTCAGCCGAATAGTACTTCCACGACACGTTATTGGCCGTCATCACATCGGCGATCGTCGAATTGGTTTGCGGAGGCAGAACAAACTGATCGGAACCGAGTGTGTTTGTCGTCCCGTCCTGATTCCAGTACATGCTGTAGTTGTTCAGCAGATAGTAGTGACCCGCGTCGCAATTCGGATTGGCGATGTGCTGTGCTTTCAACTGCTCCATTACGCCTGCGACACCTGGCGCGGCGCTGTTCGCACAATTGACGTAAGAACCGCCACCGTAGCCATCCTGGGTATAGTAATTGTTCGTGCCTTTGACGGGATTCGGATTCTCGATCTGATTGGCATAGGGAACTCCGGCGCTGCCATCCAGATTCGTGAAAAACGCCGCATCTCCGGAAACCAACGCCTGAAAGTTGGCGCCGGTTCCACCCATGACTGCCTGATGATAGTTGTCGCTGATTGCGTATTGGTCGGCGAGCACGCGGAATATCGGAGCATCGCCGGGCTGCGAATTGCCCTTCGCATCAACGAATGGATTCATGTTGTAGAACCCCATTGAGATGGCCCCTTCCATGGGATTGAAACCGCCGTCCGGCGGCGGATTGCCATCGGAACCGGTGCCAATGGTTTCCTCCACCCAGACGAACTTGTCGTTCTTTCCGCCATCCACGTCTTGCCACATCTGGAAGAAACGATGCACGGGATCACCCGTGTAGGCTGCGTAGGGAACGTAAAAGCTGATCTGAAACGGGCCATTCGGCATATCCGCCGGAAACCGTGTATCCGGCACACCCTGTGGCAGTCCGATGCCATACGTCGTGTAGGGCTGCGGCAAAGTTGCGTACTTGCCGACGGACAAGGTCTGCGCGTGATACTTGAATCCACTCAGACCGATCTTCTGTGCCGCCAGCGAGAATTTCGAGCCCGGCGTTCCATCCACATTGACAATGTCTTTGCTCAGCAGGTTGTCGATACTCTGCCCGTGCCGGGGCTGGTAAGTGCCGAACAGATTGTCGAACGTATGATTCTCGCCGACGATGATGATGGCGTGCTGGATCGGCGTCGCCGTGGTCGTAGCCGCGACCGCGTAAGGCGAGGCCGTGGCAAGAAGCGCCGCTGTCGCCGATAACTTCCGGTTAATCTTCATGTCCCATTCCTTCCAATGTTGAGATGACTGGAAAACCATGCAGCTGGTCCAGCGGAACCGCGTGTGGAAAAATGTCCGCGAATATCCCAAAGCGATTACTCCGCTGACGTCCGTGTTCCAGTAAATCGGGACGCGGTACTTACTATGGTCGGAGAACATTGCCTTTTTTTGACCGGAATGTGACCGCGCAACATATTTTTCGACTGACCGCGATTCTTCTCGATTGCACGATCCGCCCGCGTCCCTGTCCTGTCGTTCTGCTTGCGCCCGTGGTTTGCGGCGGCTGACGCCCGCGCCGACGACCCATTCGGCTCGGAGTTCCGCATAATGCGCTCATGACCCAGGAAGACCCGATCGAAGACATTTCAGCCGGCCGCGACGACAGCGAAAAGACTTTCGCCTTCGCGATCCGTGAGCACTGGCCATGGCTGGTCGGATTCGTATTGACGTTGGTGCTGCTCTATTTTCTGACACCGATCATGGCGCCATTCGTCATCGGCGCGGCCCTCGCCTACCTTGGCAATCCGCTCGTTGACCGGATGCAGCATCTCGGCCTGTCGCGCACCGTCGGCGTAATGATTCTTTTCCTTGCTTTCCTCGGAACGCTGACCACTGCGACATTGTTGCTGGTGCCGTTGCTGCAAGAACAGGTCGTAACCTTCCTCGGCAACATTCCCGATTGGCTGCACTGGCTACAAACGGTCGGGCTGCCGCGGCTCGGCGTCCGCCTGCCGCCGGGCGTGCGACTGGATGTGGATGGGTTGCGGCGGACGCTCACCGAACACTGGGATCAGGCCAGCAACATATTCACCATGGTTCTGGGAACCGTTGGACATTCGACGCCGGCGATTCTCGGCTTCGCCGCCACCGTGCTGATGATTCCACTGGTGACTTTTTATCTGCTGCGCGACTGGGATGCATTGGTGAGATGGGTCAGGGACATGGTTCCGCGTCCGTTGCTGCCGCAGGTCACGCAATTCGCGCGCGAAACAGATCGGGTGCTCAGCGGACTGATCCGGGGGCAGCTGTCGGTGATGGCGGCGCTGGCGGTGGTATATAGCGCCGGACTGTCGTTCGCCGGTCTCAACATCGCGCTGCTCATCGGCATCGGCGCCGGCCTGGTCAGCTTCGTTCCATACCTGGGTTTCGCATCCGGTTTATTGGCCGCGAGCATCGCGATGCTGGTGCAGACGCAGTCGCTGACATCCCTGATTTGGATCGCGGTCGTCTTCGGTATCGGCCAGATTCTCGAAAGCGGCGTATTGACGCCCATGCTGGTAGGGGACCGCATCGGCCTGCATCCGGTCGCAGTGATTTTCGCGATCATGGCTGGCGGCCAATTATTCGGCTTCGTCGGCGTACTGGTCGCGTTGCCGACGGCGGCGGTGCTCGCGGTTATGTTGCGCCATACGCGACGGCGCTGGCTCGAAAGTCCCGTGTACCGAGGTCGCGGCAAAGCACGCGGCAATTCTGTGATGGATGCGTCGCGGTGATCCGCGAGCAGCTGCCGCTGCCGGTGGTTCCGCGCGACACTGCGGATCTTGATCTGTTCCATGCCGGACCTAACGCCGAAGTGCTCGACGCGGTGCGACATCTCGCCAGCGGGGCGCCACCGCGCCGCGTGCTCCTACACGGCCCCGTCGGCAGCGGTCGCACACACCTGCTGCAAGGCGCTGCGCGCAAAGCGCACCAAGCGGGACGCCGCAGCGCCTATCTGTCGCTGGCCGACGACATCGAATCGCCGGAACTTCTCGACGGCCTCGATGCGTTCGATCTGGTCTGTATCGACGATCTGGATGCCCGCGTACAGGAGCATTCCTGGGCGCTAGCCGTGCTGCGCCTGATCGATGCACTGCGCGCGCATGATGGAGCAGTGCTGCTGTCGGCCACACTGCCACCGGAGCACCTCCCGGTCGCCATGCCCGATTTGCGCACACGCCTGTCGTCCTGCGCGATCTACGCGCTGAAGCCGCTCGCTGACGACGATCGCCGCGCACTGCTGCAACGCCGCGCGAAGGCGCGTGGATTGGAACTCGCCGATGACGTCGCCGATTTTTTGGTGCGCAGACTGCCGCGTGACGGCGCAAGTCTGCTGCGCGCGCTGGATCTGCTCGATCATGCTTCGCTGACGGCGCAGCGGAAGCTGACGCTGCCGTTCGTGCAATCCCTGTTGGTACAGATATCGCTGGAAAGCAAAAGCGAGGCGCGAAGCTGAGCGCGAGGCAAATTTTGCTGCACTGCGCCAAACACTGCTCTCTCAGAGCCGCTGCAACACTTTATGTACATCTGTTTACTTAGATGTACAGCTTCGGTAGCTTAGTAACGTACAGCGGTCGATAAATCCAGTTCATGTCCAATGAGGGCCAGACCACGGTGCGAACAAAAAAAGGGTTGCAAAAAAAGCAGACAACAAAAGGCTTGTTCTCTTTTTTTCTATGGCTACAGACTGGTTTATTGATGGGGCTGCTGCTCGGCGCGTGTAGCGACGGCAGCAGTTCCAAGAGCACCTACCCCACCGTGGATGGACCCGTGACGGGAGGTTCGGGTTCGCCGTTCCTCGCCACGACCTCGCTGGATTTGGCGAGCACGGGTTACGAAGAGGCGGAATACTTCATTTCCGGAAACGCCGCCAGTTATGTCAATAACGGCGCGCTGCAATCGGACGGCAAGTGGCAGGTAAAAGCGGCCGATATTGCAGGCTATAAGACGCGCATCGTCGTGTATCGCCCGACTGATCCGTCGACATTCAACGGGACGGTCGTCATCGAGTGGCTTAACGTCAGTGGTGGGGTCGATTCGGCCGCCGACTGGGTGATGGGCCACACCGAGCTGATGCGATCCGGTTACGCGTGGGTCGGTGTGTCGGCGCAGAAAGCTGGAATTGATGGCGGCGGCAGTCTGACCCTGAAAGCAATCGATCCAGCGCGCTATGATTCCTTGTATCACCCAGGTGACAGCTTCTCCTACGACATATTCACGCAGGCGGCGCAGGCCGTGCGTTATCCGCACGGCATCGATGTGCTGCAAGGGCTCGTTGCCGGTCGCGTGATCGGCGCCGGCGAATCGCAGTCGGCATATCGCCTGCTGACTTATGCGAATGCGATTTCCAAGCTCAATACCCTCTTTAATGGCTTCCTCATCCACAGCCGGCTCGGCGGCAGCGCGCCACTGTCGGAGACACCACAAGCGGTCGTCAATGCGCCGACGGTGGTCGACGTGCGCAGCGATCTCGGCTTACCGGTGTTGACGCTGCAAACCGAAACAGATCTTTTTGTGCTGGGTTCGTATGCGGACCGTCAGGCCGACACCAATCTGTTCCGTCTATGGGAAACGGCTGGCACCGCCCATGCCGATACCTACTCCGCTCTGACAGGCTTCACCGATACCGGAACCGACCCGAACATCGCGAACGTGCTCGTCACCAATACCCCAGTACCGGGTATCATCACTTGCGACAGTCCAGTTAATTCCGGGCCCCAGCATTTCTTCGTCAATGCTGCGTTTGCCGCACTGGATCACTGGATTCGCACCGGCGCGGCACCCGCCTCAGCACCTTTGCTTCAGACAGCGGGGACTCCGCCTGCGTTTGTGCTTGATAGCCAGGACAATGTATTGGGTGGAATACGCAGTCCATATGTCGACGCGCCGATCGCAACATTGTCTGGCGAAGGCCAAAGCGGCCCTGGATTCTGCTTCCTATGGGGCACCACGACCTTGCTCGACAGCGGGACGCTGGCCACTCTTTATCCCGACCATGCCACCTACGTCGGCTTGGTCAACGCCTCCGTCGACAGCGATGTCGCGCAGGGCTTTCTGCTGGCGCCGGACGGAGACTTGATCAAGGCGGCGGCACAGGCATCCACCATTGGCGGTCCCTAGGATTTAGGCGGCGGTTCAACCGCCTTCAGCTCGCTTTCGTTTCTTTGGGAGCGAGCGAACGGCGAAATTCGTTGAGCTTCGCCTGATAATCCACAGCGTCACCGTATGCGAGAAATTGTGCGTAGCGGGAATGCGTTCCGAGCACCCTGCGTGCATGCTTGATCGGGCACCAATACTGCTCGGTGCGTGCCGCGACCTCGCGCGCATATGCAATGACGCCATTGCCATATCCGCAATAGACACAGTTGAATTTCTCGATGCTGTTGAGATAGCCAAGCCGGTGTCGGTCGATAACGATGTAGTCGGATCGTTTCACCTTGGCAACCCGGTAAAGAGGAAAGCAGACCGCCTGGTACAGCGTGATCCATAGATCCAGCAGGGCAATGGGAATTGCCACGCTGTAAATGAAGGGCACCGACAATATCGCGCGAATCTGACTCTCGCCCAGCCACTTCACCAGGCTTGTCCGCATCTGCCGGTGCTTTTCCCTGACGGCGCGCTCAAATTCGACGCGCTTGCCTCTGATCTTGAACAGCACCTGGCTCTCTTCTTCCTGCAGTGCAGTCTGCAGCTCGTTCTCAAGCACAGCCATCTGGTTCAGCAACTCGCGGATGCGATTAGCCATGAAGGCTTGATCTCCAATGATTGAAGCACGGCAGGAAAATATTATCTGCCGCGGAACGGCGCTTGACGCTTAGGACCGCTCAATGAAAAGCGACGTAGGGACCGCTTCCTCCGGGCGTGCTCACACCTTCGATAGCGAAGAACACGCTGCGTCCATAGAAAAACGGCATGCCCCAGTCGAAACTGCCGCTGAGGGCACTGCCGCCGGCGAGATTGTCAAAAGCGGCATTGCTGGTCGAAAACAGGGAGTCAGCGTTGGCGACCGAGAACGGCACCACCACGGAAGCGCCATTCTGGCCACCCATCGACGCCGAGAGCGCAAGCGTCGAGGCAGGACAATAGAATGCGGCGCTGCTGCTGCAAGGCGGGATCGTCGAGGAATGAAAAAACAGTGCATTCGATCCGCTGTCGACAAAGCTGGAGAACAGCACCGAGCCATTGAAGTTCGTCGTGATATTGCCCGCCGCGCTGGTCGGCAGAACTACTGCGCCGCCCAGCCCGTTGTTTCCCTGGGTTCCGATTCCGAAAATCAGCGAGCCCGATACGTTACCCGCGCCATTGGCGTCTATTGCTGGTAACTGAATCAGCACGCCGTTATTGTCGGCAGCGAACATCGCCACCGGATTCTGTACCTGATCCTGTAATCCTTCTGTCGTTGACGAGCAGACGGAAGAGGAATTGCAAGCGAAGTAGATACCCGGGCCTCTACTGGCAGCGCAACCTGAACCGCAATCCTGTGCAAAGAGACCAATACCCAGAATGCCATTAGCGCCCAGCGTCGACAGCGTATTCACCGCCTGTCCGGCACCATTGGAACAGGCCGCCGGCACCGATGGAGAATCCGATGCCCCAATGATTACCTGGATCGGCAAACTGTCCGCCACTTCCCCCGCGATCTGCACATCCGCTGTGGCAACCGGCCCCCATGAATAGCCATCTACGAATACCGTGCATTCTGCGATTTTCCCACCCGTGCTGTCAGTCTGGCCCGGCAGAGAAACATTGAGGGCCGAACCGAGAATGCGCAGTCCGACGGAGCCGGTGTCCACCAATACATCGTTGACGGTTTGACAGGTCGAAGAACCGGGAATGCAAATCGTTACTGCAGTGAACAATCCGTTCGCATAGTCGTTGTTGGGCCCGGAATTGACGCTCAGCGGCTGCACGTTGCCGCTACCACCTCCTCCAGCCGTGAAGCCGGCCCCACTTCCGCCGCCGCAACCGGCGACAACGCAGGTCAAAAACGCAATCGTCGCGGATCCGAATTTCACTGGAGATCACCCTCGGTAACACCCACAGGCATGAGCGCGGGCGCATAAGCCGTGCCCCAATAATCCCTCATGTGGCCGGCGGATTCATAAATCAGTCTTCCGGTATCGATGCGCACATGACTGCGACGTTGATGAGGTTGCGCGGCCACGGTCTGATATTCGGAGAAGTAAGCGCCAAGCAGCTGCGACAGGTCCGGCGACCGCGGCCCGTGCCAGTTGACTGCGAACACGATCCCGCTCGACGAGATGTACTCGTCAACCACCGTCGTGCTCGGTAGCGTCATTCGCAGAACGATGAATTCGCGGTGGGCGGATACATCTCCACGCAGAACCGCCACATCGGACGGAACCGATGTCGCAGCCTCCCCCAGCGCCGCCGCAGCCGACTGCGGACCCATTGCCAGCACCAGGCTGGTCGCGAAAAACGTGGATCGGACGATGTTCATTCCGCGATTGCCTCCTCCAGTAACCGGCAGACCTTTCGGATTGCCATTTCAAAATGAGCGAACCTGAGCGTAACTGATCACGGACAAACCATGTAGGCCAGCACTGCATTTCCCGCTTACTGCGAACGTGCAGGCGGTTCGAAATAACTGCCAGGGCGTTGCTTGCGGATCAGCAGATTCCTAATTTCCCATTCAGCTTTGGTATCCACTTCCTTCAGATACCGCACTTCTCCACCCGCCTGTACCGCGATCGGCGCACCGTTCTCGAACAGCACACGATTGCCGGGCAGCCGCGGCACTTTGTCGCCGGGCGTGAGAACGCCGACCAGATTGAGCGGATCGGCTGCGGAAATGGATACGCGTTCGCTGTCGTCGCCAGTGGCGATTTTCCGTAGTGTCGCGGCCGCTTCAGGCAACGCGAACTGTTCGCCGGAAAAGCCGCTGACAAAACGGCCGCCACGAATTTCGCCGCGCGCTTCCAGGCGCCGGTAGACGTAGTACAAATCGCGCCACGGCGGCAGGCTCTCTTCGCGTTCCAGCAATTTGCGAAAAACCACACCATAGCGACGCAGCAACACGCGCGCGATGTGTTCGACATGCGGCGCTGCGAGCGCTCCGGCAGTATCGGCGGCCTGACGCGGACGGTGTGTCAGCGACCAACGCCCGGCGGCATCGATGCCGGCTTCGATGAGACTCTTGTGCCGGCGCAGGCGATGGCGCTTTTCAGCGGGCATCACCAGGGCACGCAAACCCGCGAAAGAGTCGCAGGTCACCAGGCTCCGGCTGACCAGTTCGCCGAGCGCGAGCTCCAGCTCCGCCTTGAGCAATCCGGTGTCGGGGACCAGATCCGAGAAGAACGAGGCGCCGTGGGTGCGCAAACTGTCGAACACCTTCCGTGCGCGCGGTGATAACGGTATCTCCTGTGCCGGCGTATCGCCTGCTTGCCGCCAGTGTGCAAGCATTTCGCGCTCACAGAGCACGATGGGTGTCGTGCGGATCGGACCGGCCTTGCGCACACTGTCATCCGTGCCACTGGCGACCACCGACATGGGACGTGACCACGCAACGCGCCCGGCAGCACACAGCTGATCGAGCATGAATGGCTGATACTGCTTGACGCGCGATGGCAGCAGATCCTCTTCCCACGCTGCGGCCGGTGCCGCACAGCCTTCGAGCTGCCGCAGCGCAATGAGCAAACCGGCATCGCCTTCGCGACGCTCATCGCCCACGTCCGTCGCCAGTCCGTGCCAGCGGAATAGAAAGCGCAAAAACTGCGACGGCGGCACCGGTCGGATTTCCGCGCGCAGACGCTCGCGTGCGTAGCGATGCATACGCGCGAGCAGGCGGCGATCACACCACTCCGCCGCATTCGGTGAGGTGAATCCGCCGCGCATCACTGCACCTTCGGCTTCGAGTTGCAGCAGCGCCACTCGAACTGCATCAGGTGCCAGGCCCAGCGGCGCAGCGAGTTGCGTTTCCGTCACCGGTCCCAGCAGTTCGAGGCGGCTGCGCAGGATTTCGCGGAGTGCGTCGTCCGCCGTCGGCGTTTCCTTCGACACCGGTTGGATCGCGGGCGCTGGTGACGGGTTCGGGAACGCGGCAAGAAATTCATGCAAACGCTCGGCCGCGACCCACAGCACACGGTCACCACCCGGCTTGAGCGCGGTTACGCGCCCCTGTTGCTGCAAAGGCTCCAGCCAGGCATCGCTAGGATCGCCCAGCTCATCCGCGGCGAGAAACGCGTAAACGACCAGCGCGTCGTGCAGCTCATCGGCGTTACCCATCTCGGGCCAAGCTTCGTCGCGAACCTGATCGATGGACTGCGGATCGAGCCGGCCAAGATCGGCAGCACTGCGCACATCCATCAACGGCTGCGTATGAACGGCCTTGGTGCGGCGTTCCTCGGCGGCACCATCGTCGAGGAAGGCATAGGGCCGCGCATTGAGAATGGCGTGCGCAAGCGGCGACGGCGTCGTCAGATCACAGGTGACCACGCGTACCTCGCCACTCTCGATGCGCGCCAGCAGGCGCTCGAAACCGTCAACATCCATGGTCTCGTGCAGACAGTCGTCGAGTGTTTGCCTGACCAGCGGGTGATCGGGAATTTCGCGATCGCCGGTGATGTTTTCAGCACAGGCGACCTGATCCGGAAACACCACCGTCAGCAAATCTTCGGCGTCAGAGCGCTGAAACTGCGGTGGCACGCGCTTGCCGTTCTGCATGCGCTTGATCGCGAGGGCGACGCTCGCGTTCCAGCGCCAGCGTGTGCCGAACATCGGCGCTGCGATCAGCGCCTGCACGAGAACGTCGCGTGCTGTTTTCGATTTCAGATAGCCCTTGATTTCATCGAGCGGGAAGCTATGCGTCGGACCGAGCGACAACACGATGCTGTCCTCCACCGCGCTGGCCTGCAGCTCGAAATTGAACTTGCGGCAGAACCGTTTTCGCAGCGCCAGACCCCAGGCCTTGTTGATGCGCGAACCATACGGCGAATGGATCACCAGATGCGTGTCGCCGACTTCGTCGAAGAAGCGTTCGAAGACGATTGTATCCTCGGTCGGCAGCACGCCCAGCGCGGCTTTGGACGCGGCGAGGTATTGCGTCAGCTGCAATGCGGCTTCTGCCGGAATGGGGACTTCTTCACGGAGCCAACGCTCGCAGGCTTCGAGATCTGCAACCGGCAAGTGTTGTTCTGCGGAGGTGGAAAGAAGCTCGTCGGCGCGTTTGCTCAGCCGCGATACCGCATGACTCAGTTCGTCGCTACGCCCCAACCCTTCGCCAAACCAGAAGGGCATGTTGGGTGGCTGACCCTTGGCATCCTCCACATACACCTTGCCGGTCTGAACTCTGGCGATGCGGTAGGAAGCGTTGCCGAGTTGAAAGATGTCGCCGGGAATGCTCTCGAAGGCGAAGTCCTCATTGAGCGTGCCGATGCGATGTTCCTCGGGCAGCAGCACGACTTCGTAGTCGAACTGATCTGGAATCGTCCCGGCGTTGGTGACGGCGGTCAGCCGCGCGCCGCGCCGCGCACGCAGCACGCGATTCACTGCGTCGTAGTGCAGGTACGCGCCGCGACGGCCACGCCGCGTGGAATAGCCGTCGGCGAGCATGCGCACGACTTCCTCGAAATCAGCGAGCGCCAGATCGCGATACGGCCGCGCACGGCGGAAGCACTGGAAGAGATTGTCAAGTCCCCATTCGCGACAGCCGACTTCGGCGACGATCTGCTGCGCCAGCACATCCAGCGGATGCGCGGGCGCGCGGATTCGATCCAGCTCGGCGTGGTTGACGGCATCGAGCAGCGCGGCGGACTCCAGCAGATCGTCGAGCGATAGCGGAAACAGCCGGCCTTTCGGAATCGCGCCGATAGCGTGGCCGGCGCGGCCGACGCGCTGCAGGAATGCATTGATGCCGCGCGGCGAACCGAGCTGACAGACGAGATCGATCTCACCGATGTCGATACCCAGCTCCAGCGAGCTGGTGGCGACCAGCGCTTTCAGCTCGCCGGACTTGAGGCGCTGTTCGGCCTTGAGGCGATGTTCCCTGGCAAGGCTGCCGTGATGCGCGGTGACGTGCTCATCGCCAAGCCGCTCGGCGAGATGGCGCGCGGCGCGCTCGGCGATGCGGCGCTGGTTGACGAAAATCAGCGTGGTGCGGTGCTGGCGGATCAGTTCGGCGAGGCGGTCGTACAATTCCGCCCACACTTCGGTGGCCATCACCGCGGTCAACGGCGAGCGCGGCATTTCGATGGCGAGATCGCGATCACGCACGTGACCGGCATCGATGATCGCGACATCGTCGGAACGCTCGCCGATCAGAAAGCGCGCCATCTCGGACAACGGCTTCACGGTCGCCGACAGACCGATTCGCACCGGCGGTTTTCCGCACAGCGCATCCAGCCGCTCCAGCGTCAGCATCAGATGCGAGCCGCGCTTGCTGCCGGCAACGGCATGCAGTTCGTCCACGATCACGGTACGCACGGAGCCAAGCATGCGGCGCCCCGAATCGGAACTGATGAGGATGAACAGCGATTCCGGAGTCGTGACCAGGATGTGCGGCGGCGAGCGACGCATGCGGTCACGCTCGAACGCGGGCGTGTCACCCGTGCGCACCGCATCGCGAATCGGCACATCCGGCAAACCCAGTTCGACCAGCTGCTTGCGGATACCCGCCAGCGGTTCCTGCAAATTCTTCTGGATATCGTTCGACAGCGCCTTCAGCGGCGAGATATAGAGAACCTGCACTTCATCGGGCAACGGACCGTCCGATCCTTCGACGATGAGATCGTTGATCGCCGAGAGAAACGCGGCCAGAGTCTTGCCGGAGCCGGTCGGTGCGGCGATCAACGCATGGCGGTGTTGCGACGTGACCACCCAGGCGCGGCTCTGCGCCTCGGTCGGCTGCCCGAAGCGCGCACGCAACCAGCCGGATACCGCCGGGTGGAACAACTCACCCGAAGCCGGCGCGGCGCCGGCACCGAAATCGAGACGACCCTGCATTCCGGCATTATCCTTTAGGTGTAGGCAAACAGCTTGTCATGGCATTAATTCCCTATGAGACGCCTACAACAAGTGCAGCGTTCGTTATTTTTATATCGTTCTGTTTTTTTAAATTATTCATGTTCTTGTGAAATACATATCCAGAATTTTCTGAAGGTCTCGTGTAGAGGGGCCAGCGTTAAAGCTCCTTTTCGCTAAAGTGGCTGCAAACACGGCCGATAGCCACTTAACCAGTCTGCCCGAAAACTCGGAGCATTGGCGATCTTGAAAATAGAGCTTGGCAAGACCGTTCGACAGCTCACTCGCCGAAGGAATAATCCGGTATGGTGATGCCTTCAGCGTCATCGGATTGTCCCCCAGGTTATTGGCAGATCCTCTCGTGAGCATCCGGGAATTACGACTACCTCAAACTGTTGCCGACGCGCTTCCGGCGGATGCGCGTCAGGATCGGTTGGCTGATCGCTTGGTCATGATGCGCGCGGCCTACAACGTAATGCCCGACCTGGTCTGGATCAGCGGCGCGCACGGCGAGCTGTTCGCCTGTAATCCGGCATTCGAGCAATACGCCGGCGCGACGGAAGAGATTCTCGCTGGACGCTCGGAATCCGATCTTCTCGAAGCGGAAGCGGCCTCTGTGCTGCAGGAGCAGACTCGCCTCGCACACGAGCGCGGAACGCCCGTCACCGCCGAAGTATGGGCGCACTACGCAGACGGGCGGCGGGAGCTGATCGAAATCACTTCGGTGCCGATCAACGATGCCGCCGGTGAAAAGCTCGGCACGCTCAACATCGGCCGCAAGATAACGACGCGCCAGCAGACACTCGATCTGGCCCAGAACATGCGCGATCTGCTCACGCTGAGCGATCCGGATGGAACAATTCGATATGTGAGCCCATCGGTAAGCATGATGCTTGGCTATGCGCCAGCGGAGCTGATCGGCAAGAACATGATCGCCGACGTCGAACCGAAGGATCTGGAACGCATCCGTCCGTTGATGGAACGCGCAATGGACGGCCTTCCTCCACCAGCCCTGCGTTACCGCATCCGCAACCGCAATGGCGAATGGATCTGGCTCAGTTCGATGGTGACGCCGGTGCTCGACACCGACGGCAAGGTCGTCGCACTGCAAACGCTGTCGCGCGATATCACCGAACGACAGCACAACGAAGCAGGCTTGCGGCTGTATCGCACGGTATTCGATACCTCGCATTCGGCGATCGTCATGATCGACGAAGCCCGCAGGATCATCGACGTCAACCCTGCCTTCGTGGAAATGACCGGCCATCCCGGCGAAAAAGCGATCGGTCGCGACATCGCGGAATTATGGAGCGAGCTGTACAGCGAACCCGACTATCTCGACATCGAAAAGCGCGTGCTGCGCGATGGGACGTGGCGTGGAGAGCCCATCGGCAGTCTGAAGGATGGTCGTCGCTATCGGCACATGGCAACCGTCTCTGCGGCGCACGCTTCCGACAGCCTTCCCTATCACTGCGTGGCAACCATGTCGGATGTCACGCAGCTGCGCGAACAGCAACTGCGTCTCGAACGACTCGCGCACTACGACGCATTGACGTTGCTGCCGAACCGCGTGCTACTCGCCGACCGCCTGCAGCAGTCGATGGCACGCGCCCGGCGCAGCGGCAAACAGATCGCGATCTGCTATCTGGATCTGGATGGATTCAAACCGGTCAATGATCACTATGGGCACGAAGCCGGCGATCGCTTGCTGGTGCTGATTGCGCAGCGGTTGGAAAAAACATTGCGCGAAACCGACACGCTGGCGCGGCTGGGCGGCGATGAATTCGCGCTGCTGCTCACCGATCTCGCCAGTCCGCAGGAGGGCGAACAGGTACTCGAACGGCTGCTGAGCGAAATCTCGCATCCGATAAACGTCTTGCCCGATACCAGCGTCACCATATCGGCGAGCGTCGGTGTGACCTTTTTTCCGGCGGATGACGAAGACCCGGAAACCCTGCTGCGACACGCCGACCAGGCGATGTATCTGGCCAAGCGCACCGGACGCAACCGCTACTACCTGTTCGATGCGGGCATGGAGCGCATTGCGCTGACCCGTCAACGTCTGCGTGCGGAATTCGCGCTTGCGCTGGCGGACGGGCAACTACGCCTTTATTACGAACCGAAGGTCGACATGCGCGCGAACACCGTGATCGGCGCGGAAGCGTTGATCCGCTGGCAGCATCCCGAGCGCGGACTCCTCATGCCTCACGATTTTCTGCCGGCGATCGAGAACACGGAACTGGATGTCACCCTCGGCGAATGGGTCATCACCGCGGCGCGCAACCAGATCGAATTTTGGGAAACTCAGAATCTGCTGATCCCGATCAGCATCAACATCGCGGCACGGCATCTGCAACATCCGCGCTTCTCCGCCCGCCTCGCCGAATTGCTCGGTGATTTTCCGGCGCGCCGTCCCGGGCGGCTGGAACTGGAGATCGTTGAACGCGGCATTCTCAACGATATCGATACGCTCTCGGCAATGATGCGCGACTGTCGCGCAACCGGCGTCGGATTTGCGCTCGACGACTTCGGTACCGGCTATTCCTCGCTAAGCCATCTGCGACTGCTGCCGACGGATACGGTGAAGATCGATCGCTCCTTCGTCGCCGGCATTCTCGATAATCCGGACGATCGCGCACTGATCGCGGGCGTCATCGGCATGGCGAAGAGTCTGCACCGCATGGTCATCGCCGAAGGTGTGGAAACTTTGGCGCACGCGGTCGCGCTGAAGGAACTCGGCTGTGAATTCTGTCAAGGCTATGGCATCGCGCGCCCGATGCCGGCGGATAAACTTCCCGGCTGGGTCGCGAGCTATCGGAAGGCGTTCGCAAAGCCTGTGTTGATTTTCGATATACCGCCGCCGGGCAGTAGTTGATACTGCAATCTCGCCAGCTGGCAGCGCCTAATTATTCAAGTACAAACTCTGATATTCGTCGCGCAGCTGTCGTTTCAAAAGTTTGCCAGTCGGTGTGTGTGGCAACTCTTCCACGAACACCACTTCATCCGGCATCCACCATTTGGCGATCTTGTCGGCGAGAAAATCGAGGATGCCCCGTTTATCCGCCCGCATCCCGTCCTTGGTCACGATCAGCAGCAGTGGACGCTCGTCCCACTTCGGATGCGGGATACCCACCACCGCGCATTCAGCCACTGCTGGATGGCTCATGACGATATTCTCGACTTCGATCGAACTGATCCATTCGCCGCCGGATTTGATCACGTCCTTGGCGCGATCGACGATGTTCATGATGCCATGCTCGTCGATAGTGGCGACGTCGCCGGTATCGAACCAACCGTTCTCCCATGCCGACTGGTCTTCGCTCTTGTAGTAACTCTTCGCGACCCACGGACCGCGCACCATCAGCCTCCCAAAACTCCTGCCGTCATGCGGCAACGCTTTACCGTCGCTGCCGAGGATCTTCATCTCGACACCGAACACTGCTTTACCCTGCTTGGTCTGCAAGCGGTAGCGCTCTTCCAGCGGCAGACTCGCCATGTAGAGGCTGCGACTGTTCACGGTGCCGAGCGGCGACAGTTCCGTCATGCCCCAGGCATGGGTCAGGAAAACGTCATGACGTTCTTCGAACGCTTTGATCATCGACAACGGCGCGGCCGAGCCGCCGACAATCGCCCTCTTCACTGAAGTCAGCTTTAGATTTTCCTTCTCGCAATATTGCAACAGACCAAGCCAGACGGTAGGCACGCCGAGCAATAGTGTCACTTGTTCCTTATCAATCAGTTCGTAGAGCGAAGGGCCATCCAGCGCGGCCCCAGGCAGAATCAGTTTGGCGCCCGCCATCGTCGCCGCGTACGGCATGCCCCAGGCGTTGACGTGAAACATCGGCACCACCGGCAGCACGCAGTCGCCGCTGGACACGCCAAGAACGTCCGGTCGCGTTGATGCGATTGCATGCAACACGGTGGTGCGATGGTTGTACAAAACACCCTTCGGATTGCCGGTCGTGCCAGAGGTGTAGCACAGCGATGCCGCGAGATTCTCATCGAACTCCGGCCAATCGAACGAGTCGCTCTCCGCCGCGAGCAGATCCTCGTAGCACAGCAACGGCAGCGACGACTGCGGCATGTGGGCACGGTCGGTCATCGCCACCAGCACAGTCACCGTTTTCAGCTGCGGACGGATTTTTTCCAGCAGCGGAACGAAGTTGACATCCACGAACAGAATCCCGTCTTCCGCGTGGTTGACGAGATACACCAGTTGCTCGGGAAACAGGCGCGGATTGATCGTGTGCAGAACCGCGCCACTTCCCGAAACTGCGTAATAGAGTTCGTAGTGGCGATGCGTCGCCAGCGCGATGGTGCCAACGCGATCCTGCTGCTTCATACCGAGCCGGCGTAGCGTATTAGCAAGTTTTCGCACGCGCACGGCTGCTTGTGGATACGTGTAGCGATGGATACCGCCCTCGGGCGGGCAGCTGACAATTTCGACATCGCGATGGAAAGCATCCGCGTGCCGCAAAATTGAAGAGATGGAAAAAGGCATATCCATCATCAGGCCGTTCATCTATGTGCTCCTGTCCCGGTATTTATCCAAAAATCCGGCCGCATGCCGGCTTTATCCGCGCTTCAGCTGATCGCGACGCTGGGGCATCGATTGATGCACCGTTTCGCTATTACCGCGCGCCCGTCTTTGTCCGGATGTTAATTCGCAATCCGCTGGCATGTACACCGGTGGCCCGTCTGGAATCGATCCCTTCAGACGCCGGCCTCTTTTATGCGGCGATGATATTGCGCAGCGTACCGATGCGCTCAATAGTCAACTCGATCACGTCGCCGGGTTTCAACCAGACGCCGTTCTCCATGCCACTGCCGCCGGGCAAGGTGCCACTCCCGAAAAATTCGCCTGGATGGAGCTGCTCATCGCGCGATACATGCGCCAGTGCCTCACCGACGGAATGTTGCATGCCTTGGGTGCTTGTGGCGCGGACGCAATGCCCGTTGATGCGAACTTCCGCCGCGAGCGTATCAAGCACCGGCAGGATTTCATCCGCGGTGACAAGTTCGCTCGCCATTGCGTTACGGAAATGCTTGGCCTTCTGCGGACCGAAACCACTGCGCATTTCCGCCAGCTGTACGTCGCGCGCGCTGAAATCGTTGAACACCACGAAACCACCGATGGCGGCGAGCGCCTCGTCGGGTGTCGCGTTCAGCAGCGGTTTCGCCAACACAAATCCGAGTTCAAGTTCGTAGTCGAGCGCATTGGAATAGCTCGGGCAGCGAATCTCGGCACCGCTCGCGACGAAAGCGAGATGATTGCCCATGTAATAGATCGGCTGCCGGTACCAGAGCGGATGCGGGCGGAACGCGGGAAACGGACGGCGCAAGATGGATTCATAAATCGATGCGATTCGATGCGCCGTCGGCAGAAAACGGCGCGCGTAGCCACGCCCCGCGTCGATGACATGGCGTTCGTACAGCATGAAATCGCGATAGGAGCGTGGCTCGAATGGCAGTGCGTCCGGCCCCGTTGCATCGAGCGATGCAGCGTCAATGTCGATTTTCAGCAGCCCCCTTTCGAGACGCTGCCGGTTTCGATCCCAGTCGCCCAGCATTTCGATCAGATCGATCCGCTCGACCGCGGTATTTCCGGCAGCGGCAAGCACCGCGGCGACGGGCACCCACCGCTCCTTCTGCTGCACCATCAGCACCGCCGGCGCATCCAGCGATGCTGCGATGCGCTTGAATCTCATCTAGGGTCTGTTGATTCAGATCCTAGTGGCGGTAACCATTAACCTTCACGCTGAAACTCATTGCCGGTCCCGGCGTCGGCGCGGTCTTGGTCTTCAGCACGTAGTCAGGTGGGTCAAGCGACAAGTCGGCCTTGTAGAACAGTCGCGCCATCGACAGCGCCAGTTGCACTTCCGCGAGGCTCTTGCCGAGGCAGGTGTGCGGTCCGCGCCCGTACGGCGAATAAACACCCGACTGCATGTGCTCGGCTCGTGGCTTCTGGTAACGGTCGATATCGAACTTGTCGGGATTCGGAAAATATTCTTCCATGAAGTGCGGAACACTGGTGCCGATGTAGAGAAGTTCGTCTTTGTGGATCTTGTGGCCTGCGAAAGTGAAATCACGCGTCGCGGTACGCATCTGCGCTACAGCGACCGGATACAGGCGCATGGTCTCCATCACGGCGCCGTGCACGGCCGGAATGTTCTTCAAATCCTCCTCTTCGATACGCCCTTTTGCGAACAATGCATCCACCTCGTCATGGATACGCTTCAGCACTTCCGGATGCTTGAGCACTGCGTAAACGATGGCACCGGTCGTATTCGCGACCGTATCCAGTCCAGCCACATACGGTCCGGTGAGGTTCAGGATCAGATCGCTCTCCGGAATCAAACTCGGATCGCGGCGATGCGCGTCCATGATGTCGTCGATGAGATTCTTTTGTTCGTCAGTCTTGCTTCCCGCCGTCTTGTAGTAATCCGCGATCATCTTGTTGCCGAGCTCGAACACGCGCGCCTTGGCGCGCTTATAGGTCGGGCGCTTTAGCAAAAATTTCGGCCGCTGTCGCGTGACCAGCACGTTGAGGATGTAGAGAATGTTGGTGCGGATGTCTTTGACGTATTCCAGCGGAGCGGCGCCGGTGAGGATGGTGCCGAGCTGGTCGGTGACCATGTACTGCATCGCTTCCACGACCGGTACCCGCGTCCCGGGTTTCCAATCCCGCATGATGCAGCGGTCGGTGATATCGATGAGTTCGTTGTAACGGCCCTTGATCGCTTCGCGCGAATAGCCGCGCTTCATGATTTCACGTAACTGCTTGTGCGACTCGCCATCCTCTCCCGTCAGCGTACGCGTCGCACCATATTCGTCGACCAGGCCCTGCCAGAACTCCTTGGAGCGCAACGAATCCTTACCCTCGCGGGTGCCGAGAAAATTCGCAGCCTCGACGCCGGCCAGCACGGTATATTCGTTATTGAAGATCTTGATTTTGAAAACAGGACCATATTTCCGATAGGCATGCAGGAAAAAACGCGCCGGGTCCTTCGCCATTTCCACGACATTTCCAATCACGGGCAATCCCCGAACGTGAGGAATGGCCGGATTAACAACCGATTCTGCTACTCCCATCACACGTTTCTCCGTGAAAACTTTATCATTCTGATTTTATGCCCTTACCGACACCGGCGCATGGCCATATAAGCCAAGCGCCGCATCTAAGGGGGAATCCGGCCCGTGCGTTCCGGGGACAGAACATACCGGCACGTCGCATGGACGGTTGCGGCAATGCTCGCGAAAACACATATTGGCGTGACCGGATTTTCATATGTTTTTGCCGGTCGAGTCACTTGAAATCCGCACCAGAACCAACCATCGCTGCCGCCCAGAAGAGTAGCGTAGTCAACTGACTAAACCCACATTCAAACGGACTAAGTGTGCGGGCGTCCGCGAATGGCGACGTGTCGCTTATGACCAACGCCCTATATTTAAGAATAGCAATGGCGTCATAAGGTTACGAGAGTAATACCTATGGGTTATTGTCCAATCTTCATGTTTAGTGGGCAGCATTTTCCACGAAATACCGTCCACTCACTCACCGAATCGTACAAACCTCGTACAAACCGATCACCAGCCGCCGACATCGCGCGCGGTTATAGATCCTGGAAATCTCTGTCACAACGTTCGCTTTCATCCAGCAAGTGGATCGCCGCGGCAAATCAATCCCTGTATACGGACGCATGAACATCCGCGTACAGGGATCTTTCTTCGCAACGGTCAGGGATGCACGGGCGGGTCCACAATGCGCTGGAAAGTAGCCGTTTGTTCAAAGCTATCGCGGGAATCGCCGCCTGAATAATTGGTGAAGACCGACACCTGAATAAATTCTCCCGGCGTCGCCGCAGCCACTGGCAGTCGCGTTGCTACGACATGCACTGTCGACGTGCTCGTGTGGTATTTCGCGGTCCAGCTTTCCGCTGCGTTCGATGAAGGATCTAATGAGTAAGTGGTGGCAGTGGTCGTTCCCAGCAAGCATACGGGATCACCGCAGGCCTGGACGGCCTCCACCTTCACCGCACCGGCGCTGGTAGCAGTGACGGTGAGCTCTACGATACCTGACGGAAGCGGACTCTGATTCACGTTATGCCAGATTCCCACTATGTCACTCGCGTCCGTGGGCTTGGCCGCCTGGGCGACCGGCATAGCCAGTGCAATCGCCAAAGCTGCGATAGCAGCAGAACCCGTCAGGAAACACTGCTCGTTTCTCATAATTTTCATGGGACACTCCAAAGTTGAATAAGAACACCCTGCCCGACACCATACGGACAGGCATAGCTTGGATACTCCCGAAACGTTGCATTTTCGTGAGCGTCGGATTCGCTGTAAGCCGAACTGGAATATTGACCGCATCGACCAGATTCAGGCTTACAGCATCCATGGAAGGCCGAAGAGAACGACGTCCGACCATACGAAAATTCTATTGAACGGGAGCAGCCAAAGCTGCAACGGTCGCCTTGTCGGAACGTTGACTCTTAATTTTTCAGCGCTCGCATAAGCATTATGCCAAGCTCAATGAACGCCAAGCTGAAGGAAGAAACGCAGAGCGATCCATTCGATGGTGCAGCGAGATCGCTCGAATAGCCGTCGCAGGAGAATTCGATGAATCACTTTATGATATCTGCCGCCCTTGGAGCGGCCATTCTGATGACTTCGGCACCCGATTCCTCACCGGCCCAGGAAAAGTCGGTCGAACCGCTGACGCCGGAACAGGCCATGGAAGAATACGCCTACGCCATCGGGGTGCAGGCCTACATCTATGGCTACCCGTCGGTGGAACTGTATCGCGTCCGGTACAAAGCGGTTTTCAATCCCGGCAATAAGACCCGGACACCATTGAATCGCTTTCGCCACCGGCGCGAATTACTCGATCCGGCCGCGACGACAGTCGTCGCTCCGAATAACGACACGCTCTACTCGTCGGCGTGGCTCGATCTCGCGAAAGAACCCGTCGTCCTCGATGTACCGGACACCAAAAGCCGCTACTACGTGATGCAGTTCATGGACTTCTACACCAATAACTTCGCGTATGTGGGCAAGCGAACCACCGGGACGAAAGCCGCCTCCTATGCGATCACCGGGCCGGGCTGGACCGGGAAGCTGCCCGCGGGGATACGGCGCATCGAATCTCCGACCAACGACGTTTGGTTGCTCGGTCGCACACTGGTTGACGGCCCAAACGATCTGCCCGCAGTACATGCGCTTCAAGACCAGTATCTGCTGACGCCACTCAGCGCCTGGCACAAAAAGAAAGACGCGAAGATGCCTGATGAAAAGGGCGAGCCCCCGGCCTATGACGCATCTGAACCGCTCAAGTTCTTTGAGTTTCTGAACATCGTTCTCCACGAAAATCCGCCACCCGCGCGCGAGGCGGCGCTGATGAGTTTGTTCGGGCGGATTGGCGTCGGTCCTGACAGGAAATTCAAAGCCGCCGAACTCGATCCATCGATTGCGAGAGGACTGCATCGGGCGATTGATACGGGCCAGCAGCTTATCGCTTCGCTACCCTCCGGCCGCCCTGAGGCGAACGGTTGGCTGGCGTTTTCGCCGCACACCGGAAAATTTGGCGATGACTACCGCTATCGCGCCTACATCGCGAAGTATGCACTGGCCTCCAACGATCCGCAGGAAGCATACAATTTCTCTACGGGCCGGGATGACCAAAGCCGACCGTTGAGCGGAGACCGGAACTATGTGCTGCGCTTCGAAAAAGGCCAGCTCCCTCCCGTCGATGCGTTCTGGTCGGTAACCATGTACCAGTTGCCCGGCGTGTTCCTGGTCGAAAGCCCCATCCAGCGCTACGCGCTTGGCGACAGATCGCAAGAGCTCCGCCATGGTACCGACGGCTCGCTCGACATTTATCTCCAGCACGACTCTCCAGGAGCAGACAAGATATCGAACTGGCTGCCGGCACCGCGCGGAGACTTCGAACTTGCCCTGCGCTGCTATCTCCCGCACAAGGAAATCTCCGAAGGTGTCTGGTTACCGCCGAAGGTGAAGTCGGTCGAGTGACCACCTGAAACACTGGGCACAATTGACCCGGATCAATACCCGCATAAATCCAGGCCAGCATAATCTCTCGAAGGAGGATGGTGTCCCATCCACACGTAAGCTCAGGGAGAAAGAGCGCATGCCTACCGAAAACCATATCGTGCAATGGACGGCTGCGGCCGCGATGCTGATGGCCTGCGCAGGGGTTCGCGCAGCGGATACCGGCATTGGAGGTTCGGTTCGAGGTGATCTGGGGCCACCGCAAGGTGAGTCGATCCAGGCTGTTCTGACCAGTCCGCCCAACGTTCCCCCGCCAATTCATCGCAATCATCCGGCGAAAGTAATCGTCAACCTCGAAGTACGCGAAATCGAGAAAGAGATCTCGGAGGGCGTGAAATACACGTTCTGGACCTTCGGCGGCACTGTACCCGGAAGCTTCATCCGCGTGCGTCAGGGCGATACCGTGGAATTTCATCTGAAGAACCATCCCGACAGCAAAATGCCGCATAACATTGACTTGCACGGCGTCACTGGCCCAGGCGGTGGCGCGGCGTCGAGCTTCACTGCGCCGGGCCACGAATCGCAGTTCACATTCAAGGCGCTGAATCAGGGCATCTTCGTCTATCACTGCGCAACAGCACCGGTCGGCATGCACGTGGCCAACGGCATGTATGGCCTGATGCTGGTCGAGCCGCCGGAAGGCATGCCGGCAGTCGATCATGAGTATTACGTGATGCAGGGCGATTTCTACACAGTCGGCAAATACCGTGAAAAAGGCCACCAGGATTTCGACATGCAAAAGGCCATCGACGAACGTCCAACCTATGTGCTGTTCAATGGCGCGGAAGGTGCGCTCACTGCCGACAACGCGCTGCACGCGAAGACCAGCGAAACCGTGCGCCTGTACGTCGGCAACGGCGGGCCGAATCTGACTTCGAGTTTTCACGTCATCGGTGAAATATTCGACCGGGTCCGTTATGAGGGCGGCACCAATATTCAGGAGAATGTACAAACCACACTGATTCCGGCAGGCGGCGCCGCAATCGTGGAGTTCCATACCGAAGTACCGGGCAGCTACATTCTCGTAGACCATGCGCTGTTCCGCGCATTCAACAAGGGTGCACTCGCAATCCTCAAGGTCGATGGCCCGGAAAATAAATTGATCTACTCCGGCAAGGAGGTCGATGCCGTCTATCTGGCCGATCGCGCTGCAAGCCTCAAATCAGTGCAAACGGCAACCACTGCCGCGGCTGCCGGAAAACTCACGGTCGAGGATCAGGTCAAGGCCGGCGGCGCACTGTTCAATGGCACCTGCTCGGTGTGCCATCAATCCAATGGCGAAGGACTGCCCAATGTCTTTCCGCCTCTGGCGAAATCGGATCTGATCGCCGCCGATCCGAAACGTCCGATCGCTATCCTATTGAACGGATTGTCAGGCTCGGTCACTGTCAACGGCACGGCCTACAACTCGGTGATGCCACCGATGAGCCAGCTCAATGATGATGAAGTCGCCAACATCATCACTTACGTTCTCAACAGTTGGGGCAACCCGGGCGGGCGCATTACCGCCGCCGACGTAGGTGATGTCCGCAGCGCAACCAAACGTCCCGCCGGCGCCGCGCATTGATGACGCCGGGTTGGACATGGCGTAATTGCCGCCGTAGCTTTCCGCTCGTCGCCGCGCTCCTGTACGGAATCAGTGACCCGGTATTGCCCGCGGATTACGTAGCCATACCGGGAGGCCGCTTCGAAAGCGCGGTTCCCACCGACGGCAAGTCCGCGCAGCCGCTAATTGCGCCTTATCGTTTGCGTACTGAGCCGGTGACCAACACGGAATTTCTCGCCTTCGTGCAGGTCCATCCGCCGTGGCGACGCGACCGCATTGCGTCACTGTTCGCGGATGACCGCTATCTCGCTCACTGGAGCGGCCCGCTGGCGCTCCGCGCTGGCGCCGACGGCCCTCAACCGGTCACACAGGTGAGCTGGTTCGCCGCCCGCGCCTACTGCGAGAGCGAGAACGCGCGTCTGCCGACGTGGTACGAGTGGGAATTCGCCGCCGCAGCCGATCAGCAGCGCCGCGATGCGCGTGAAGACCCGGCATGGCGCGAGCACACTCTCGACTGGTATTCGCATCCTTCGGCAGCGTCGTTGCCTGCCGTTGGCGGCGCCGCCAACGTCTATGGCGTACGCGATCTGAACGGCGTCATTTGGGAATGGGTCGATGATTTCAATGCGCTGCTCGTCGCCAGCGACAACCGCGATACCGGCGACACTGATCGTCTCAAATTCTGCGGTGCGGGTGCGCTATCGCTGCAAAGAACCGACGAATATGCCGTCCTGATGCGGATCGCAATGCTGAGCAGCCTGCAGGCAAATTACACCACGCGCAGTCTCGGCTTTCGCTGTGCGCGCGATGCAGCATCCGGAGCCACGCCATGATTAGATTCTCGCCACGCCGCCTTGTTGCCGCGCTGATCCTGTTGATCACGCCGATGCTTTTACAGGCCGATCCGCCACCGTCCAGTTCGCTTTATCAGCTCACGGTGCCGTTGATCGCGCAGGACGGACATGCCGCAGCGCTGGATCTCTATCGTGGACATCCGGTGCTGATCAGTATGTTCTACGCATCGTGCACGGCAATTTGTCCAACCTTGATCGAGCACATCAAAGTTCTTGAGCAATCGATACCGGACAAGCAACGTGCGAAGTCCCGCGTCCTCATGGTATCGCTGGACCCCGCGCGCGACACACCGGCCGCTCTCGCCGCGCTTGCCAAAAAGCACCAAGTGGATCTTGCACGTTGGACGTTCGCGCGGGCATCCGCGTCGGATGTGCGCGCACTTGCGGCGGCGCTCGGCATCCAGTACCGACAGCTGCCGAATGGCGACTTCGATCACTCGACCATCATCAGTCTGCTGGACAGCGAAGGCCGCATCGTCGCACGCAACACGTCGCTCGCCACCACCGATGCGGATCTCGCTTCACCTCTGCAGCGAGAGGTGGCGGTTGTTCCCTGAACCACCGCTCTGCTCCTTTGCGGATTCCGCATGAGGCGCCACAAAGCGTGGAAACAGGATGTTGTTCTCCAGGTGGATATGTTCCATCAGATCATCGGTGAGCTTCCTGGTTCCCGCGTACAGCGCACGCCAGGTCGGACAAGCACCTTCCGGAGACTTTCCGTAATCACTCAGTAATTCCAGGGCGCGCAGGCGTTCGCCGTGCTCGTCGTGCTCGATGCGCATGCGATCAATGGGCTGCCCAATCATCGGGTTGCCACCATCGCGCATCATCGGGAACAAAACGAGCTCCTCGTTCTGCATGTGTGCCTCCAACTCCCGGAGCATGTCCTCGAGAGCGGCGGCAAGCCCAGTCGGAACCTTCGGATGATCGCGATGGACCGCCTCCACGCGCTTCGCAAGGCGGATCAGCTCCGGCAATTCGCGTCGATGCACCTCGTGGTAACGATTTAGAATATGGTCGATCAGCGCCGTAGTTTCAGCCGGCACATCGGACTGACGGCGGCCGTCAATCATGCACAGCTCGCCGACGATATCGTCCGGCGCGAAACCTTTCTGCATCGCCGCGCGGCCGAGCGTCGCACCGCCGCCGCAACAGAAATCCAGTTTGTACTTTCGGAATATGGCGGTGGCGCCGGGGATCTGTACCGCGATATCGCTCAATGTGCGTTCAAGGTAGGGCTTTTCGCCAGCAGCTCGCGTCGCTATGTTTGCATCGGTCATGACTATTCTCCCGTGACGATAAGATTCATTTTATATGAATCTTATCGTCCGCGTGTCGAGAGCCTAAACATGTCACCGAATGCGGACTGTCATCCCGGAGCGATAGTTCTCCAGCTGAGCTACTCCTCGACGACGATCGTATAAGGCAGTAGTTGCCGCATGCGACGGTTGTTCGCCGGCACCTTCACGAGGTCGGCGAGCGTGCGCTGGTCGAGAACGTCCATAAACGCCGACATTGCGTCGTTGAGGACGCCCTTGAGGCGACAGGCCGGCGCGACCACGCAGGTATTCGTGTTTCGATCGAAGCATTCGACAATGCCGAGACTGTCCTCGGTGGCGCGAACCACGGCGCCCAGAACAATACTCTCCGCAGGCTTTGCCAGGCGCAGGCCGCCACCGCGTCCGCGAACGCTTTCGACGAAACCAGTCTGTGTGAGTGTCATCGCCACTTTCATCAAGTGGCTGCGCGATATCCCGTAGCGCTTCGACACTTCTTCGATGGTGTGGAGCCGCTCCGGCTCCAGTGCGAGCAACATCAGTAGCCGCAAGCCGTAATCGCTATGGAAGGTCAGGCGCATCGATCATTAGACAGCAAAAAGATGCATACAGTATCGACCTTTTGGGGAGAGACGCGGAATACCTATTTTCCAACCACCGGCGATTGTCCGCACCGTCGATCTTTTCGTCTCAGGCTTTGATCACCTTGGAATGCGGAGCGCGATAAACGCCGCGCGTATCGACGATCAGCGGAGCATGTTTGAGAATGAGGTCGTAATCGAACGCGTCGTGATTGGTGGCGAGCAGCACGCAATCCTGTGCCGCTAGCGTAGCCGCAGTCAGACGCTGGCTCGCAAGGTCATAGTGACCGCGCCGTATACGCGGAATGGTGGGGATGTGCGGGTCCGAATAGCTGACCTGCGCTCCAATCTTCTGCAGGCGATCGAGCAGTTCCAGAGAAGGCGATTCACGCAGATCGTCAATATTTTTTTTGTAGGCGATACCGAGAATCAGCACACGTGAACCTTTGACTGCCTTGTTGCGCTCGTTCAGCGCGGCGGCGACTTTATGGATGACGAACTCGGGCATCGCATGATTGATCTCGCCGGCAAGTTCGATGAAGCGCGTGTTGACGCCATATTCACGCGCCTTCCAAGTCAGGTAATACGGGTCGATCGGAATGCAGTGACCGCCAAGCCCGGGGCCGGGATAGTAGGGCACGAAGCCGAACGGCTTGGTGGCGGCGGCATCGATCACTTCGAAGATGTCGATACCCATGCGGTCGGCAACGATCTTCATTTCGTTGACCAGGCCGATGTTGACCGCGCGGTGGATATTTTCCAGCAGCTTGGCCATTTCCGCGACGCGGGTCGACGACACCGGCACCACCTTGTCCACCGCCTGTGCATAGCAGGCCAGACCGACTTCGAGGCAGGCGGGCGTACAGCCGCCGACCAGCTTGGGGATATTGCGCGTGTCGTACTTCGGGTTGCCGGGATCCTGGCGCTCCGGCGAAAACACCACGTGAATATCCTTACCGATCTCGAAGCCGCGCCGCTCGACAATTGGCCGCACCACTTCCTCCGTCGTGCCTGGCCAAGTCGTGCTTTCGAGCGATACGAGTTGGCCGGCGCGCAGATGCGGTGCCAGTGCGTTCAAAGTATCCACGATGTAGCTAAGATCGGGCTGCAGATGCGCATCCAGCGGTGTGGGCACGCACAGGATCAGCGCGTCCGCTTCGGCGGCAGACGCATAGTCAGTGGTCGCCGTGAAACCGGCCGCAAGCGCGGCGGTGATGGCTTTATCAGGAATGTAATTGATGTAACTGCGGCCGGCCGCCAGCTTTTCCGGCTTCGCTGGGTCGATATCGAAGCCGATGACCCGTAATCCGGCTTCGGCGAAACGCAGGGCCAGCGGCAAACCCACATAGCCCAGACCGACGATCCCGATGACGGCGTGGCGGTCGCGAAAGCGGGTCGCAGCAGCGGCGGAATTCGGATTCATACCTGTCTTTTTGTTTGTTGAGGGATGCGATGTCCTAACAACACAGTTTCACCATAGCATCAAGACATGCCGCAAGAAGCGGTCGATTGAGATATTTTTCCGACCAACGGCGGTCAGAACGCGACGGCATAATAGTCGCACCAGAGCGGTCACTTAAGAATCTGCTCGGTGAAGCTTCTTCATAGATGGGGACATGCCGTTGCCAATTGCCATAGCCGCGTTAGCTGTCGTATCGATTGCCATGCAGCCGATCAGACGAGAGGTCGCCTGAATGCTCGCCTTTCTGCGCGGCCCGGTCCTCGGGGTCATCATGGCGCTGGTGCTCGCGCTCAATACCTTGATCTTGGCGATCCCGATCTACGCGGTCATCCTGCTCAAAGTGCTGATCCCCGTTCCCAGCCTCCGCGACCGCCTCGGTCAACTCGCATCGGCGATCGCCCAAGCGTGGGGACAGTGCAATGTCTGGATGGGCGATATGCTGATCGGCGTCCAATGGGACGTGCGTCTTCCGGCCGACCTGCGTCACGACGGCCAATATCTGATTTGCGCCAATCACCAGACCTGGAACGACATCTACGCACTCCTCAGAGCCTTCGGCTGGCGCGCGCCATTCTTCAAATTCTTTCTGAAAAAAGAACTGATCTGGGTCCCCGTGCTCGGGCCAGTGTGGTGGGGGCTGGACTATCCATTCATGAAACGCCATAGCCGCGACGCCATCCGGAAGAACCCGGCCCTGCGCATCGAGGACATGGAAACCACGCGCAAGGTCTGCGCGAGATACGCCAACGTCCCGGTAGCTATCCTCAATTTTCTGGAAGGAACGCGTTTCTCGCCTAAAAAACGTGAAAGCCAGGGTTCACCGTACCGGCATCTGCTCAAACCAAAATCCGGCGGCTTCGCATTCGCACTCAATGCGATGGGCGGCAAGCTATCGTCATTGCTGGATGTCACGGTCGTCTATCCTGAAGGCGCGAAAAGCTTCTGGTCATTTCTCCAGGGACGCGTGCATCGCGTCATTGTTGAAGTGCGGAGCCTGCGCGTTCCTGCGGATTTCTACGATGGCGACTACGATGGCGATCCCGAATTCCGGCAACGTGTGAATGCCTGGATCGCGAATCTATGGGCGCAGAAGGATCGGCGGATCAGCGAACTGCTGGCGGAAACACAAGCCATCTAGGGCCTTGGCACACAGCATACCGCGGCCGAAACGTCCGGGCTCAGCCCTCAACGTCAGTCCTCGATGTGCATTGGACGCTCGACGACGCGGCCGTCGGTAAATTTCCACGCACGCAACTGCAGAACACCCTTGGTCGCCAGCGATGCATCCAGCCGCAGCAGCTCTGGACGCTCGGAAAAATCAGCCGCGACCGGCGCATTGTCATTGCCGGGCCGGTAGCGGAACACAGCCCAAGGGTGGCGTCCCTGCTGCGAACCTTGCGCAAGCAGCCGATCGAGCCGTTCGGCAAAGGGTGCAACGAAAAATATGTCAGGGCCGCTGCGCGCGGCAACCACTCCGGCGATGCCTTCATCGCCAGCAATCTGCGCTTCGTGCAGCATCTGCAGCGCCAATCGGCGTGGCAGAACCAGTTCGGTTTCGCTCATCAGGATTTCCGCGGATTTCCGCAAACAGTGCATTCAGGATCTTTGGCGATTGAAAGCGTGCGCCACGACAGCAACCGCGCATCCCACAACTGCAGGCGCCCGGTGTCGTCGCCCAGTCCCAGCAAACGACGCAGCGCCAGCAAGGCCTGGTAACTGCCGGCCACGCCGACCACCGGACCGAGCACGCCGGCATCTTCACAGCGCTCCTGCGTCTCACCATCGTCCGTGAACAGGCAGGCATAGCAGGGACCTCCGCGCGCAGCATCGAACAGCGCCAGCTGCGCTTCGCTGCGAATGGCGGCGGCCGACACCAGCGGACGCCGCGCCGCCACGCAGGCGGCGTTGATCGCGAAGCGGGTCGGAAAATTGTCGCTGCAATCGAGAACGATATCCGCTGCTGGAACCAGTTTGCACAGCGAATCCGCGTCGGCAGCCGCGGCCTGCGCTTCCAGCCGGACTTCGGAATTCAGCGCCTGCAAACGCTCCGCCGCCGCCTCGACCTTCAGCCGGCCGACGTCCGCCTGCGTATAAAGAATCTGACGATGCAGATTGGTGACATCGACGCGATCGCGATCAACCAGCATCAAACGACCGATTCCCGCGCCAGCGAGGTAAAGCGCAGCGGCGCACCCGAGTCCGCCGACACCGATCACCAGCGCGCTGGAGTCGCGCAGAAGTTGCTGACCGTTGACACCGACCTCCGGCAGGATAATTTGCCGGCCATAACGAGCGAATGAAGTCATGGCGCGCGTGCACCCGTCGCGCGTTCATGACCCGCATAGTCGCGACGTGTCTCGATTTGCACGAAGCCGGCAGCAGCGAGCAAGACACGTACCGCCGCACCCTGCCCGGCGCCGTGCTCGATGCGCAGAGCACCGTCCGCGTTCAGATGCGAATGCGCGCCTGCAACAATGACGCGTATCGCGTCGAGACCCTCCGGTCCCGAGGTGAGCGCGATCACCGGCTCGCAGCGCAACGCGGGCAAGTGGAGATCGTTCTCGGCGATGTAAGGTGGATTCGACAGGATCATGTCGAAACATTCGCCGGCGAGCGGATTCCACCAATCCCCGCGACGAAAGTCCACGTTTGCAATGTCATTCGACTGGGCGTTGCTGCGTGCGAGCGCGAGCGCATCGGCACTGCAATCGGTAGCCACCACCCTCGCCTGCTTGCGCTCGGCCGCGATGGCGAGCGCGATAGCGCCGCTGCCGGTGCCGAGATCGGCGACAGAGACATCACGGCCATCCGGCAGACCCTCCAATGCCCACTCCACGAGCAACTCGGTTTCGGGTCGCGGGATCAGCACGGCCGGCGTCACCTGCAGGCTCAACGACCAGAAATCACGTCGTCCGAGCAAATAAGCAACCGGCTCCCCGCGAACACGGCGTTCGATCAGCGACGATGCGCTGCCAGCACTTTCTTTCGCCGGCACTTCGCGATCACGCGTGAGTAGCTGCGCGCGCGACAGGCCGAGCGCATGCGCCCACAGCAGCTCCGCTTCTGCCCGTGGACGTTCGGCGACCGCCGCCAGCCGCTGCGCATCCCGGCGCAAGTGCTCGCGCAAATTCATATCGCCTTCGATGACAGGCTCTAATGTCACACGTTTTCACCACTCAGCTCTGCGAGCTGCTCCGCCTGATACTCAGCAAGCAGCGGCCCGATAATTGGATCGAGATCGCCTTCGATGACGCGCTCAAGCTGGTAAAGAGTCAGGTTGATGCGATGGTCGGTCACGCGTCCCTGCGGAAAATTGTAGGTGCGGATGCGCTCGGAGCGATCGCCGCTGCCAACCAGTTTCTTGCGCGTCGCAGCGCGCTCCGCTTCCTGCTTCGTGCGTTCCGCATCGAGCAGACGCGATGCGAGGAGGTTCATCGCCTTCGCGCGATTCTTGTGCTGCGAACGCTCTTCCTGGCATTCCACGACCACGCCCGACGGCAAGTGCGTGATGCGGATCGCGGATTCGGTCTTGTTGACGTGCTGTCCACCGGCGCCGCTGGAACGGAACGTATCGACCTTCAGATCCGCCGGATTGATGTCCACTGCTTGTGCCGCCTCGACTTCCGGCAGCACCGCGACCGTCGCGGCCGAAGTATGGATGCGCCCCTGCGCCTCGGTTTCCGGTACACGCTGCACGCGATGCGCACCGGATTCGAATTTGAGCTTGGAGTAAGCGCCGAAGCCAACCAAGCGCGAAATGACTTCCTTATAGCCACCATGCTCACCCGGACTCTCGGACAGAATCTCGATCTGCCAGCGCTGCGACTCCGCGTAACGCGAATACATGCGGAACAGATCGCCGGCGAAGATCGCCGCCTCGTCGCCGCCGGTGCCGGCGCGGATTTCGAGAAAGACATTACTGCTGTCAAGCGGGTCCTTCGGCACCAGATACGATTTCAGCTCCGCTTCCAGCGCGTCGCGACGCTGGACAAGTGTGGGCCAGTCGGCATCGGCCATTGCGCGCAACTCGCGGTCGGCATCGTTGCGCAGCGCTTCGACATCGTCGATCTCCTGCAGGGTCTGGCGATAGGCGGTATAGGTCTCGGTGAGCGGTCCCAGCTGTGCATATTCCTGCGACAAGCGACGGAAACGGTCGGAATCGCCAGCTGCTTCCGGAGATGACAATTCACGCGCGACTTCCTCGCGGCGCTCGGCCATGTTCTGGAGTTTGTCGAACAGCGAAGATTTCATCGATATCGGAAAGCTTTCTGGAAGCATGAGACTCGCAGAGACCGGCGAGCGGCGGAGCAAACTCGCTCTACTCTTCGGGCAAATCGAATAGTTTCTGAGCGGCCGTCAACAGCCACGCCTGATCAACTGCAGAAGCGGCCTTCAGCGCATGGCTGGGTGCGTGCAGCAGCTTATTCGACAACGTGTCGGCGACGAAGGCGAGCACGGCCTCCGGCGAATCGCCCGAAGCCAGCCGGCGGCGTGCTTTTTCCAGCACGACATCGCGATGCGAACGCGCACGCGTGCGGATACGGCGGATCGTTTCGCCGGCATCGCGGCTCTCTAGCCAGCGTTCGAACTCGCGGGCGTAGTCTTCCACGAGCGCTTGGGCCTGTTCGGCGGCAGCCTCGCGAATCTTCAGATTCTCGGTGATGACCGCGCGCAGATCATCGACGGTATAGAGATACACATCCTCCAACGCCGCGATGCCGGGATCGATATCGCGCGGAATCGCGAGGTCGATCATGAACACCGGCTTGTGGCGCCGGCGCACCGCCGCGCGCTCCACCGCCGCGCGATCGAGCACATAGCCGCGCGCGGAGGTCCCGGAAACGATCAAATCCGCCTGGCCGAGATAGGAATGCATATCGGACAACGGGATCGCAAAGGCACGCGTCTCGCGGGCGAGACGCTGCGCCCGTTCCAGGTTGCGGTTGGCAATAATCATGCGGCCGATGCCCTGGCGGTGCAGGTGACGCGCGAGCAGCTGGATCGTATCGCCGGCGCCGATCAACAGCGCGGTCTGCGCGTGCAGGTCGCTGAACAAGTGCCGCGCCATCTGCACCGCGGCGTAAGCAATCGTCACTGGATGCGCGCCGATCTGCGTGCGGCTGCGCACCAGCTTGGCTACCGCCAGCGTGTGCTGGAACAGGCGCGACAGAATCGGGCCAAGCGTTTTTGCCGCCGAGGCGGCGGCGAACGTCTGTTTGACCTGCCCTAGAATCTGCGGCTCGCCGATAACCATCGAATCGAGCCCGGCGGCGACACGCAAGCTGTGCATCACGCTGCCGAGATCGCGATGTTCGTAGAGGTAGCGTTCCAACTCTGAGGCTGACAGGCCGCGTTCGCGCGCCCACCATTCGCGCAGCAGCGGTACTGCTTCCGGCGCGGCGACGGCGAACAATTCGGTGCGATTGCAGGTCGAAAGAATGGCGGCTTCCTCAATGCCCCCCAATCCCCGCAGCCGCACCAGCGCATCGGCCAGCTCGGCATCGGTAAAGGCAGCGCGCTCGCGCGCCGCGACCGGCGCCGAGTGATGGCTGAGTCCAACCGTGATGAGAGCCATAGAATCCGCGGGAAAAGCAGGCCCTTATTTTCCGGTACTGTGCCACGCGGTACAAGCGTCGAGAGAGTACAATTCCGGTTCGCGCCTCATATACCGTTCCCCCGAACCGTGTTCCGCTCTCGATCCCCGCTGCACCTGCCGTTGAGCTTCGGCCTTGTTTTGCTGGGTGGATGCGCCATTTTCCCGCAGCAACCAGCGCAGGCCAGTTCAGAAAGACCCGCAGTGTACTCGCAGGATATGTCTGGCCTCGGATCGCCCGAGGCGCAGGCGCAATATCATGTGCTCGCCGGCGAAATGGCCGCGGGCCGCCAGCAGCCGGAAATGGCGGCCGAGGAATTCTTGAAAGCGCTGGCATTCGCGCCTGACGCGCAACTGGCCGCGCGAGCCACCGCGCTGGCACTGGCCGCCGGCCGCGAGGATCTGGCACTGACTGCGTCGCGCAAATGGCACCAGATCGATCCGAACAGTCTGGATGCGCGCGAGGTCATTACGCGCCTGACCCTGCGCGCCGGGCTCACGGACGAGGCCTTCGAGCAGTGCGAGGCTATCGTCAAGGATCATCCGGGTGGCATTGAAGACGGCTTCCGGCACGTTGCGCTGCTGCTATCGCAAGAACCCGACAAGTCCGACGCGGCGCTGGCGCTGATGGACCGCCTGGTGGCGCTGTATCCGAAACATTCCAGCGCGTATCGCGCCAAGGCGCTGCTCGCGCAACGCTTCAATCACGGCGATGTCGCGGAAGTCGCCGCCCGCGAGGCAGTGAAGCTGGATCCGACGTCGCGCGACGCGGCCATGCTGCTCGCCAGCATTCTGATCAAGAAAGGCGGGGTCGCCGAAGCGGACGGTCTCGTTGATGGCGCCGTCAAAAACGCCAAGAATGCCGCCGACCTTCGCCTCGGTTACGCGCGGCTGCTGATCGAATCCAACCAGCGCGATGCCGCGCACGTGCAATTGCAGAAAGTGCTGGCGATTGAACCCAACAATGGCGACGCACTGTTGGCGCTGGCACTGCTGGCGTTGGAGGAAAAAAAGCTCGATGAAGCCGAAGCGCGGCTTCGCGATCTGGCCAAACTGCCGGACAAGCAGATGGACGCGACTTATTTCCTAGGCCGTGTCGCCGAGCTTCGCAATCGACCGGAGCAGGCCCTGGCGCAGTATGAAAAGGTCACCAGCGGCAATCAGGCGCTGGATGCGCTGGTCCGCCGTGCGACCATGCTCGGCAAGCTGAAACGGATGCCGGAAGCGCGCGAAATCTTCGAGCAGTTGCGTCATCAATATTCACCGCTGGCGACACGCTTTTACGTCGGTGAGGGTGAGATGCTTATCGATGCCGGTCAGAATAGCGAAGCACTGACGCTCTATAACACGGCATTGCAACAGGATCCCGACGACGGCGATCTGTTGTATGCGCGCTCGCTCGCGTTCGAGCGCTTGAACCAGATCGACCACGCTGAGGCGGATCTGAAAAATCTGCTGGAAAAGGCACCGGACGACGCGCGCGCACTTAACGCACTTGGTTACATGCTGACGGTTCATACGAATCGTTACGAGGAAGCGCAGAAACTCATCGCGCACGCAATGGAGCTGTCGCCGAACGATCCGGCCGTCATCGACAGCATGGGCTGGCTGCAATTCAAGCAGGGGCGCGCGAAGGACGCCCTGCCGCTGCTGCAAAAGGCCATGAGCCTGCTCCCGGACCCGGAAATCGCCGCGCACCTCGGTGAAGTGTTGTGGACGTTGGGCGACAAGGAGCAGGCACACAGCGTCCTCAATGGCGCGCTGAAGACGGCGCCGGATAACGCTCTTTTGCGCGACACCGTGAACCGTCTCGCCCAGTGATGTCCCTACGAGGGATACGGATGCGGCTCGCCTGCGGGCTATCGATCGTTCTTCTGGCGGGCTGCGCGGTATCACCGCCAAACTCCGTCAATACCGCCGAGTCACAAGCGCTATGGAGTCAGCGCGAGGCGCGCCTCCAGGCAGTTAACGCCTTCACGCTGCATGGTCGCATCGCCGGTGGCGCGCTCGGCGGCAGTGGCGAAATCGATTGGCGGCAGTCAGGTGATCATTTCGTCGTCCGCTTCTCGGGCGCGCTTGGGGTTGGTGCGCTGCTTATCGACGGCACGCCCACGAACGTGGTCGTACAGAGCAAAGACGGAATAATCGACACTCAGGACGCCGAAAGCGTATTGCGCGACAAGCTCGGCTGGACAGTCCCGCTGAACGACTTGCGCTACTGGGTGCTGGGGATACCCGATCCTGCGACTCCTGCCATTGTCGCGCTGGATGGCATGGGGCGCCTGAGCGCACTCGACCAGAACGATTGGCATCTCGATTATCTGGAATACATTCGCAGTACGCCCGAGGTCGAATTGCCGCGCAAGATCGCTCTGGTTCAAACTGGGCACAAGTTGCGAGTTGTCATCGACCGCTGGACCGGAATCACGGGCCTGCCGGCGATACCCGGAAGCTGAAGGTTCGGAGATCAAAAGGTATAATCCCGGACCGAATTTTCCTTGGGGCGTCGCCAAGTGGTAAGGCAGCGGGTTTTGATCCCGCCATTCGGTGGTTCGAATCCATCCGCCCCAGCCAATTCCAGATCACGCGTCCAGACCACTCGCCACGTTTTCATTCCAGACTCAGGCCGATGAATCCGAATGCCTCCGCTTCCCTGACGTTGTTCTCGGGGAACGCCAATCGTGCGCTTGCCCAAGACATCGCGAACTATCTGCACCTGCCGCTCAGCAAAGCGCAGGTGGGCCGCTTTTCCGACGGGGAAGCGCAGATCGAGATCCTGGAAAACGTGCGCGGCAAGGATGTCTTCGTGATTCAGCCCACTTGCGCGCCGACCAACGAGCACGTGATGGAGTTGCTGATGATGCTCGATGCGCTGAAACGCGCGTCAGCGGGCCGCGTCACGGCGGTCGTCCCCTACTTTGGCTATGCCCGCCAGGATCGCCGGCCGCGATCCGCGCGAGTCCCGATTTCCGCCAAGGTGGTAGCGGACATGATCGGCGAGTGCGGTGCCAATCGGGTGCTCACAGTCGATCTGCACGCGGACCAGATTCAGGGCTTCTTCGATATCCCGGTCGACAACGTGTATGCCAGCCCCGTGCTGCTCGGCGACATATGGCGGCAGAAATACGAGAAGCTGATCGTGGTGTCACCGGATGTCGGCGGCGTGGTACGCGCGCGCGCGCTCGCCAAGCAGCTCGACGAAGCGGACCTGGCGATCATCGACAAACGGCGCCCGCGCCCGAATGAGGCACAGGTGATGAACATCATCGGTGATGTCTCCGGCAAATCCTGCGTCCTCGTCGACGATCTTGTTGATACCGCCGGCACGCTGTGTCTGGCAGCGGCAGCGCTCAAAACCGCCGGCGCGATCAAGGTGGTCGCCTATGTCACTCACCCAGTCTTGTCCGGACTGGCGATCAACAACATCAACGGGTCGCAACTCGACGCGCTGGTGGTTACCGATACAATCCCGCTGACGGCAAGTGCTACGGCGTGCGCAAAAATCCGTCAATTGTCAATAGCTGGCCTCCTCGCCGAAACGATTCGCCGCATCAGCGCCGAAGAATCGGTGAGTTCGCTCTATATTGATTGACGGCCAATATATCGATTGACGGCGGAATCAAATTAACATTCAATATACAAATCTGTGAACTCTGTCACACTTGTAGGACAGCACCTAAGCACTGCGGGTCGGAGGTTTCAGCAACTGAGCTAAAAAGTAGGCGTTCAGCGGTTGGTGGGGACTCATAACTAGCTATATATATTTATAATTTTTAAAGATTTTTGAGTCTTAGCCGTATAATACTGCCGTCGCCTTTAGAGCGGTTACCGTGGGATTCGGGCATTTGCCCTTTGTCAAACATCCTGTTGGGGGGAGTATTATCAATTGTGAGCGCCAACAATCTTGTTTTCATCGTTATGGACAGCTGTCGCTATGACAGCTATAAGGCCGCGAAAAGGCCGAATATGGACGCTATTGGCGCGGGAGAACGGCGCTACTCGTATGCCTCATGGACTTCGCCGTCCCACTACACGTACCTGATGGGCATGATGCCCCATGACAGCCCGCAGGGCGTCTTCGCTTCGGAAGTTTATAAAAAGGAATTTGTCAAGTGGGTCGATCGGATCGGCGTCGAAGGTCTGTCATTCAAATCGTTCGTTCCACAGCTCTCTCTGCCGCGCGTACTGCAACAGCACGGCTTTCGCACCTCTGCGAAAGTCTCGATGCCAGTCCTGAACCCTCTGTCGCACCTGAACAAGAATTTCGACGACTACAAGCTGATGGCGAATCACAACGATTTCGCCGGCATGGTCAAGGAAATCGAGTTCGATGAATCGGAACCCCAGTTCTACTTCCTCAATCTGGGCGAAACGCATTATCCGTACATGCTCGATCCGAAATCACTGCCGCACGTTTCCGGCGTGCACGGGGTGTTCAAGCGCATGGACGACGAGATCGGCCAGTCCACCGAAGATAAGTTCTTCGATGACGAGCAAATGAAATCTCTGCATAACCAGCAAATCAAGTGCGTCGAGTACGTTGATGAAGTACTGGGCGCACTGATTGAAAAAGCGCCGGTCGATACACATTTTATTGTTACCGCTGACCACGGCGAATGTTTCGGTGAGAGCGGCTACTTTGGACACGGACCGATCGTGCACGAAAAGGTGCTTGAAGTGCCGCTTCTGGAAGGCCGTAAGAAGTAATTCTCTCCTGCCGCCGTAACCTTGAAGTTACGGCGTTATAAATAACTAGCACACACGAGGAGATGTGCAATGGGTGGAGTACAGCATCAATTCGATATCCTCGGTCTATCGCCCGCCGATGCCGCTCACGCCGGCATCGCGGTCGCGGTAGCCCGATCCGGCGGCATTGGACTGCTTGATCTCGGTCTGTGCCGAAGTGAAGCATCAGCGGAACGCAATTTCCGTCAGCTATGCGACGCTACGGATGCCCGCATAGGGCTGCGTATTGCGGGCGGTTCCGCCGACTTGGCAATGAAGCTGCTGGCGCGGGCTCCGCAACGTCCGCTGACCCTCGTTTTCGCTGGCGCGCCAGCTGAACAAGTACAGATTGCTGAACGCATCACTCCAGCGGAACATCATCAGGTATTTGCCGAGATTATCGACCCCGCCCACGCCAAATCGGTCGGCTATCCCCATGCCGGCATCATTGCCAAAGGCCATGAAGCAGGCGGTTGGGTCGGAGCTGACACCAGCTATATCCTGGCGCAGAAACTGCTCGGCAAGCTCGACCATCCCGTGTATCTGCAGGGCGGCGTAGGTGTCCATACCGCGGCCGGCCTCCGCGCACTGGGGGCTGCTGGCGTGGTCCTCGACGACCAACTGCTGCTGCTCGCCGAATCTCCCCTGCCGGTCACCCTGCAGAACGAGCTCGCAAGGCTCAATGGCGCTGAGACCCGCTTGTTCGGCGAACTTCTGGACTCCCCCTCCTGCCGTGTCTATGCCCGTCCAAACGCCGCAGCTCTGAAAGCGGCCGATGAGGATGCCCGCGCAGCGGATGCCGGTCTGCTTCCGCTCGATCAGTGGCGTGCGAAGCTGACCGCGCGCATGGGCTGGGATGCCGGTGTGCAAACCGGCGAGATGATGCTGCCGCTCGGCCAGGGCATCGGCGTCGCCGCGACCTATCGCAATCACTACCGGACGGTCGGTCGGCTGGTCAACGCTATCCGCAAAGCCAGCCTGAAGCACATCGAAACCGCCGCCAAGCTGGAATTCCTCGCGCCGGGCGGACCGCTCGCGCAATCCCATGGCACGCGCTTCCCGCTGTGCCAAGGGCCGATGACCCGCGTTTCCGACAATGCCGAATTCGCCTATCAGGTCTCGAAGAACGGCGGCTTGCCGTTCCTCGCACTGGCGCTGATGCGCGGTAATCAGGTCAAGGAATTGCTGGAAGAGACACGCGCCAAGATGGGGGAACTGCCCTGGGGCGTTGGCCTGCTCGGCTTCCTGCCGCATTCCATGCTGGAAGAGCAGTGCACCGCGATCTGGGACTGCAAACCCACCTACGCACTACTGGCCGGCGGCCGTCCTGACCAGGCTGCGAAATTCGAATCACGTGGCATCCCCACCTACATTCACGCGCCGGCCCCGGCACTGCTGAAGATGTACATCGAACAAGGCGCGAAGCGCTTCGTGTTCGAAGGCCGCGAATGCGGCGGCCACGTCGGCCCGCTCGCCAGTTTCCCGTTGTGGGAGCAGATGATCGAGCTGCTGCTCGCCGAAGTGAAACCCGGCTCGGAAGCCGAATATCACGTACTGTTTGCCGGCGGTATTCACGACTCGCGCTCGGGAGCGATGCTCGCCGCACTAACTGCGCCGCTGGCCGCGCGTGGCATCAAAGTTGGCGCCCTGATGGGCACGGCATATTTGTTCACGAAGGAAATCGTGAATTCGGGCGCTGTCGTCGAAGGCTTCCAGGAACAGGCGCTTGCCTGCGAGCGCACGGTCAATCTGGAATCCGGCCCCGGCCACGCGACACGTTGCGCGGAAACTCCTTTCGCGCGCGACTTCTACGAAACCCGCAAGCGTCTGCTGCGCGAGGGGCGATCCAGCGACGAAATCCGTCTGGCACTTGAGGAACTGAACCTCGGCCGCCTGCGCATTGCCTCGAAAGGCGTCAATCGCGGACCGGGCGGCGACATGGTCAATGTCGATGCCGCCAACCAGTATGCCGAAGGCATGTACATGATCGGCCAGGTGGCGACGCTCCACGATCGCATTCTATCGATCGAAGAGCTGCATCTCGACGTTACTGAAGATGCGGCGGTGCTGCTGCAGCACATCGTTGACGAGCGCGAAGACCGCGCCATGTCCGCGCATCCCTGCGATGTCGCCATCATCGGCATCGGCACGCTACTGCCGCAGGCGCTTGACGGCGAAAAATTCTGGGAAAACGTCCTTAACAAGACCAACGTCATCACCGAGATCCCGAAGCACCGCTTTGACTCGGAGCTGTATTTCGATCCGGATCGCCGTTCCCGCGAAACCATCTACTCGAAGTGGGGTGGCTTCCTCGAAGAGGTACCGTTCAATCCGATTTCCTACGGCATTCCGCCAAAGTCGATGAAGTCGATCGACCCGATGCAGTTGCTGGCGCTCGAAGTCACGCGCCGCGCGCTCGCAGATGCGGGGCTCGACCAGCACGACTTCGACCGTGAGAACACCTCGGTCATCCTCGGCGCCGGCGGCGGCGCCGGTGAACTCGGCGCGCAGTATGCGGTGCGCAGTGAGCTGCCACGCTGGGTCGAAAATCCCTCCGATGATGTTTGGGACCGCCTGCCGAAATGGACCGCGGAATCCTTTGCCGGTTGCCTGCTGAATGTCGTCGCCGGCCGCATCGCCAATCGTATGGACCTCGGTGGTCTGAATTTCACCGTGGATGCTGCCTGTGCTTCGTCGCTGGCCGCTGTGGCGATCGCTACCAATGAGCTGGAATCCGGTCGCAGCAACGTCGTCGTCGCTGGTGGCGTCGACACCGGACAGGGGCCGTTCGGCTACCTGTGCTTCTCGAAGACACAAGCGTTGTCGCCCACGGGCAGGCTGCGCAGCTTCGACGTCTCCGCCGACGGCATCGTCATCAGCGAAGGCTTCGTAATGGTCGTGCTCAAGCGTTTGGCTGACGCCGAACGCGATGGCGACCGCATCTATGCCGTCATCAAATCCGTCGGCGGCTCGTCCGACGGCAAGGCGATGGGCATGACCGCGCCGCGTCCGGAAGGTCAGATGCGTGCGCTCAAGCGTGCCTACGCGAAGGCCGGCATCTCGCCAGCGACGATTGGCTTGGTCGAGGCACACGGCACCGGCACCGCCGTGGGCGACAAGGCCGAAGCCAAGACCATGACTACCGTCATGCTTGAGGGCGGCGCGGCGCCGCATACCGCGGCGATCGGCTCCGTGAAATCCCTGATCGGCCATAGCAAGGCCTGCGCGGGCGTCACCGGCCTGGTCAAGACCGCGCTGTCGCTCTATCACCGCACCCTGCCCGGCCACTACGGCGTCGAAAAGCCGGTCGATCTGTTCGCCGACCCGAATTCGCCGATGTATCTGCTGAAGGACGCACGGCCGTGGCTCGCCAAGACCGATTATCCCCGCCGCGCCGGAACCTCAGCTTTTGGCTTCGGCGGCACCAACTTCCACGCGGTCCTCGAAGAGTATCGCGGCAGTACACATGGCGCTCCGGGCGGCGAACGCTGGCCGTCTGAACTCTTCGTGCTGCGTGCGGCGGACGAAGCTGCGCTGGCAACCGAAGTCGGCCGCATCGCAACCGCGTTGCATCAGGGCACCAATATCAAGCTGCGCGACCTCGCATTCAGTCTTGCGCGACAGGCGGAGACCCGCCGCGGTGGCGCCTCGCTGGCGATCGTCGCCAAGGATTTCACCGGTCTGATCGCGGATCTCGAAGCGGCGCTGGCGGTCCTGCAGGGCAAATCCGACAAACCCTTGCCGAAAAACGTACATCTGGGCCGTGGGCTCAAGGCGCAGGCGCCGGCCATCGGCTTCCTGTTCCCGGGCCAGGGTTCGCAGTACGTCAACATGGGCAACGAATCCGCCCTATACATTGAGGAGCTGCGTTCGGCGCTCGAGTTGGCGGATGCGACGCTGCGCAACGAATTCCCGAACGGCCTGTCGCACCTGATATTGCCGCCCGCGACGTTCGACGCCGCTGATGAAAAAGCGCAGGCCGCGGCCTTGACCGATACCCGCGTCGCGCAGCCCGCGATCGGTGCACTGTCGCTGGGTTACATGCGGCTGGCCGAAAAGTTGGGGCTGACCGCCACGGCGGCGGCCGGTCACAGCTATGGCGAATATGCGGCACTGTGTGCCGCCCACGTCATCTCACCCACTGACTTCCTGCATCTGTCCGCTGTGCGTGGCCGTTGTATGGCCGAAGCCGCGAAGACCAGCCAGCCCGGCGCCATGGCGGCGATCCAGGCAAAACGGGAAGTCGTCGCCAAAGCGATCGAAGGTCTTGATGGCGTGCGCATCGCCAATCACAACGCTCCCGAACAGTCTGTGATATCCGGGCCGGCCGCACCGGTCGAAGAAGCAGCGAAGAAGCTCGAAGCCGCTGGTGTACGCGTAACACGCCTGCCGGTTTCCGGCGCGTTCCATACCGAACTCGTCGCCGGTGCTCAGGAAGGCCTGTCCTCGGCGATTCGTTCGACGCCGCTTGGCAAACCGCGTTTCACGGTCTACTCCAATACCACCGGCGCCGCGTATCCCGCTGAGCCGAAGGAAATTGGCCGCGTGCTCGAAGGGCATCTGCTCAACAGCGTCGAGTTCGTCGCCGAAATCGAGGCGATGTACGCGGCGGGCTGCCGTGTGTTCGTCGAGCTCGGTCCGAAAGGCACCTGCTCGAACATGACCAAGCAAATCCTTGCCGGCCGTGATGCAATCGCCGTGTCGCTCGACGGCAGTGGCGGGGGCCTGCGGGGATTGTTGCTTGGCCTCGCCGAGTTGTGCGCTGCGGGAGTTGATCTGGCATTGACGCGCCTGTTTGAAGGCCGCGACGCGAAAACTCTCGAACTGAGCCGTCTCGCGGAACTGGTCAAGCCGGTCGAATATTCGAAGAGCACTTGGTGGGTCAGCGGCGGCTGCGCGCGGCCGTTCGACGATCCCATCATGCGCAATGGCCCGTTGCCGCAGCTCGATGCGAAAGCGGTCGAAGCCGCGCGCTCGAAAGCCGAAGAAGACAAGCGCGCGCTCGAAGAAGCCAAGCGAATCATTGCGTCGCCGCCAGCGCCGGTTCAGGTTCCGGTGCCCATGGTCGGCACCGCGCAGCCGGCAATGCCGATGGCGCCAGTCGGTGCGATGTGGAATGGCGAGGCGCTTGCCGCCTATCAGCAGACCATGCGCCAGTTCCTGAGCTTGCAGGAGCGTGTGATCCAGCAATTCCTCGGCACGCCCGGTGCGGCTATGGGAATGCCCGCGATGCCGGTCATGCCGATGCCATCCGCACCAGCGATCCCGGCGACGATTGGTATCACCGCACCGAGCCTGGTGCCTGCTGCAGCGCCAACATCCACCACCGCGGCACCGGCAAAACCGGCCGCGCCGGCGATCCCGGCAGCCGCACCGATCGCGGCTGCAGCCAAAGCGGTGGCAGCTGCTGCGACACCCGCTCTCGATGTGAAAGCGACGCTCATGGAAATCGTCGCCGAGCGCACCGGCTATCCGCAGGACATGCTGGGGCTCGACCAGGACATGGAAGCCGAGCTTGGCATCGACTCGATCAAGCGCGTCGAAATCCTCGGCACGCTCCAGAAGCTGCTCCCCGCCGCTGTCGGCGAATCCATGCAAGGCAGCATGGAGAAATACATTCAGGCAAAGACGCTGCGTGCGATCATCGATCTCGCGCAGACCGATCTCGCCCAATTCGGCGGCGGCACAGTCGCGCCTGCTGCAGCGCCAGTCGTTGCTGCTTCGGCGGCAGCGCCTATTGCGACCGCGACCGCCGCGGTAATACCTGCGGCGGCGATTCCTGCTGCAGCGGCTGCCTCGGCACCGATCGCGCTCAATCGCCCCGCCCTGCAAGCACAGTTGCTGGCCATCGTCTCAGAGCGCACGGGATATCCGTCCGAAATGCTGGGGCTGGACCAGGATATGGAAGCCGAGCTTGGCATCGACTCGATCAAACGTGTCGAAATCCTCGGTGCCCTGCAGAAAGTTGTACCGGAAAGCCTCGGCGCGGCCATGCAAGCGAGCATGGAACAGTTCATCGGCGCACGCAGCCTCAACGCCGTGCTCGATGTGGCACTGTCGGTTGCCGCCGCCGCTCCCGCTTCGACACCGGCCGCCACGCATCCCGCCGCCCCGACTCCTGCGGTCGCAGCACCACCTGCGGCAGTTGCCGCCGCTCCGGCTGCGGTACCGGCGGTTGCGGCTGCAGCAGTGGTGGCGGTCTCGGCGCCGATTGTTGCGCTCGACCGTGCCGCGCTGAAGGACCAGCTGCTCGCCATCGTTGCCGAACGCACCGGTTATCCGACCGATATGCTCGGCATGGATCAGGACCTCGAAGCCGAGCTTGGCATCGACTCGATCAAGCGCGTCGAAATCCTTGGCGCCCTGCAGAAGGTCGTGCCGGAAAATCTCGGTGCCGCCATGCAGGCCAGCATGGAACAGTTCATCGGCGCGCGCAGCCTCAACGCCGTGCTCGATGCGGCACTGTCGGTTGCTGCTAGCGCTCCAGCATCGGCATCGGCTGCCGCCCCGCCTGCGGCCGTAGCAGCTGCGGCTGCCGCTCCAGCTGCGGCACCAGCAGTTATTGCAGCTGCACCTGCGCCGGTTGCATCCGGACCGATCGCTCTCGACCGTACCGCTCTCAAAGATCAGCTACTCGCTATCGTTGCCGAGCGCACCGGTTATCCGACCGATATGCTCGGTATGGATCAAGACCTCGAAGCCGAGCTTGGCATCGACTCGATCAAGCGCGTCGAAATCCTCGGCGCCCTGCAGAAAGCCGTGCCGGAAAACCTCGGCGCCGCCATGCAGGCCAGCATGGAGCAGTTCATCGGCGCACGTAGTCTCAATGCAGTTCTTGAAGTCGCTTCCACTGTCGCGGCCAATGTCGGCAAGCCAGCCGCCGCGGAGCCAGTGCCGGTCGCAGCAGCGTCTGCTGCTGCTGTTGCCGCCGCTCCTGCGGAAATTCCGGCGACTGTGCAGGAAGTAGCTCCGGGCGAAACAGTCCAGCGTCTCGTAGTACGCATGCGCCCGGCACCGCTGCCAACGACCACCCGGCAATCGGTCTCCGGCCTCTACGTCATCACGGCCGACAACGAAGGCGTCGCACAGCGCGTCGCCGATCGCGTCGTCGGAGCCGGTGGCTTCGCCGCAGTTGTCCCGATCGATATCGCCTCCGATCCGACCGCGATCAAGGACACAGTCTCACGCCTGCGCGCACAGCATGGCGCGGTACGTGGCATTGTGCATCTCGCCAGTCTGGAAGGTGCGGACACGTCGACCATCAATACCTGGCATCAGGCGTCCCGATCGCAAGTCAAGGCCCTGTTCTTCCTGCTGCAGCAGGCGGCGGCAGATTTCGCCGCCAGCGATTCAGTCGCCCTGTCGGCCAGCCGCTTCGGCGGCAGCCTCGGTCGCGAAGCACATGGTCGCAGTGTGCCTACGGCTGGCGGCGCTGTGGGACTATTCAACTGCGCGATCGCCGAGTGGCCGAAACTACGCGCGCGGCTGGTGGATTTCGAAGACAGTGCATCGCCGGATTTCATTGCCGATGCTCTGTTCGATGAACTAACCATCGCCGATCGCCGTCCGGAAGTCGGCTATCGCGGCGCTGAACGCGTCAGTGGCGGCTATGTCATAGAACCCCTGGTCGATCATCCGTTCGCCCCGCATCTCGAGCCGGCAGGCGACTGGGTGATGCTGGTCACCGGCGGCGCACGCGGCATCACCGCCGAGATCGCCGAGGAATTGGTCCGGCCAGGCATGCGTCTGGTATTGGTCGGACGCACGCCGATGCCGGCACCGGAAAGCGCGGCGACCGCCTCACTGACCGATACGGCCGCACTCAAGAAAGGTCTCTTGCAAGTGGCGCTCAGCGCCGGCCGCAAGCCGACGCCGAAAGAGATCGACAGTGAAGTCAAAGCGGTGCTTGCCAATCGCGAGATCCGTATGAACACGGCGCGTCTTTCAGCGCGCGGGGCCGTAGTCGACTACCGCGCCTGTGATGTTCGCGACACCGAAAGCTTCGGTGCTCTCATCGACGGGATTTACGCTCAGTACGGCCGCATCGACGCCGCGCTGCATGGCGCCGGCTTGATCGAGGACAAGCGCATCGCCGACAAGACACCGGAATCGTTCGATCGCGTTTACGACACCAAGGTCGACAGTACCTTCGTGATGGCGCGCAAGCTCAAGCCGGAAGGGCTGAAACTGCTGGCGTTCTTCACCTCGGTCGCCGGCCGCTTCGGCAACGTCGGCCAGGGCGACTACGGCGCGGCAAACGAAACGCTGAACCGCTTCGCATGGCAGCTGCATCATGCGTGGCCACGCGTGCGCGTGGTATCGATCAACTGGGGTCCGTGGGATGCCGGCATGGCAACGGACGCCATGCGCGCTGCGTTCAAGGCGATGGGCATCGTTCCAGTTTCGGTTCCGGGTGGGCGCCGCTTCTTCATCGACGAACTGGCGCTCGGCGGCCGCAATGATGTCGAGCTGGTAGCCGGCGCAGGTCCATGGACGCAGTTCGCGGAAGCCGCCACCAGCGCACCGGCCGTCCCGGCCGTAGCGCCGAAACAAGCGAACTCCCTCACGCTGCCACTGATCCGCAAACCGATCCGCATCGGTGTCGGCGGCGCGGTGGTGCTGGAGCATCGCCTCAGCCTCCTGGAAGATCCCTATCTCGCCGACCATGTCATGGATGGCAAGCCGGTGCTGCCTGCTGCGGTGGCGGTGGAATATATCGCGCAGTTCGTGGCGGCCGGTTATCCGGAATGGCAGATATCCGAAATCCGCGACGTGCGGCAATTGGCCGGTATCGTGCTCGAAAGCGAAACGTCGCGCGACATCATGCTACGTGCACGCTCGTCGAGTCATTCGGACGCCGGCATGCAGGCAGTGACGGTCGAGATCGTCGATCCGTTGCGCAAATTCGTGCCGTTCTATCGCGCCACTGTCGTGCTCTCGCAACGTCTGCCGGATGCACCGCTCGCTTTGGACGTGCTGCCTCTCAGCGATGGCGAACCGATGGATTGGAAAACCGCTTATGTCGATCTGCTATTCCATGGCGATCGCTTCCGCCTGATCTCGAAATTCAGCCGGCTGTCCGCCGGTGGTGCCGATGCGGAAGTAATGCCATCGAGTCCGGAATCCTTCCTCGGCCCTCAGTACAAGGGTTCGCGCTGGCTGTTTGATCCGGGCTTGCTGGACGCCGCTCCGCAGCTTGCTCATCTGCGTGCGATCACGCTGCGTGATAAGGGAGCGCTGCCGTCCCGCTTTGGCAAGATCTCGCGCTTCGGCAGCGATCCGCTGACAGGTCCGCTGAAACTGGTGCTACGCGAAAAGCCGGCGCCGCACGAACACGCGATCTTCTACGATGCGCAGATCATCGATCAGGCTGGACGTGTGCGTCTGGCGATTACCGACGGCGAAAGCACGATGAGCGCCACGCTGAAGCGGCTCGCACCAAAGTTCAGCCACATCGCAACCGGATCAACTGCATGAGCCAGCATCTGGACATCGCGATCGTCGGCCTGGCCGGCGTATATCCGCGTGCCCGTGATGCGCGTACGTTCTGGCAAAACATCCTGAACAAAGTCGATGCGGTCGACGAAGGCGGCCCGGAATGGGCACACAACTTCTTCGATCCAAGCGCAAGCGCCAACGACGATCGCATTTACACGACCAAGGGTGGTTTCCTACGCGAGCTGGCTGAATTCGATCCACTGGAATTCGGCGTGCTGCCCAACGTTGCGGAAGGGTCCGAACCAGACGTCATCATGGCGTTGAAACATGCGCGCGATGCGCTCGCGGACGCGGGCTTGCTCCGGCGTGGTTTCGATCCGGAGCGCGTCGGCATCGTCCTCGGTCGCGGCAGTTACACCAGCGTGCGCGTACTCAGTGCCATGACGCGCGGCTTCTTCGTCGATCAAGCGTTTGAACTGATCCGCCCATTGCGTCCGGATATCACCGACAAGGAATTCGCCCAGCTCAAAAAAACCATCGTCAAGGATCAGTTGACGATCTACAACGCCGACATGGTCGGTCCAATGACGCCAAACGTCGTCGCCGGCATGGTCGCGAACCGTCTGAACCTGATGGGACCGAACTACGTCGTCGATGCGGCCTGTGCCTCGACGCTGATCGCCGTCGAAAGCGCGGTGCGCGAATTGCTGTCCGGCCGCAGTGACACCATGATCGTTGGCGGCGTGCAATCAAGCACTCCACCCTACCTGTTCATCCAGTTCTGCCTGATCAACGCGCTGTCGCGCGACAAGATCCGGCCGTTCCAAAAGGGATCGGTCGGTACTTTGCTCGGCGAAGGCGTCGGCATGCTGGTGCTGAAGCGGCTCGCCGACGCGGAGCGCGACGGCGATCGCATCTATGCGGTCATCAAGGGCATCGGCACCGCCTCCGACGGCAAAGCCAAAGGCTTGCTGGCCCCGCGCCTCGATGGTGAAGTTCTCGCGCTGCGCCGCGCCTACCAGAGCAGCGGCATCGATCCAACCACGGTCGGATTGATCGAAGCGCACGGCACCGGCACGGATGCCGGCGATCATGTCGAGATCGAAGCATTGAACACGATCTTCGGCGCGCGCGGCAAAGGTGCGCATATCGCGGTCGGCGCGGTGAAGTCGATGATCGGCCACTGTCTGCCGGCCAGCGCGTCGGCATCGATGATCAAGACGGCGCTGGCGCTGCATCACAAGATCCTGCCGCCAACACTGTGCGAGGAGCCGGAACCGTCCCTGCATCTCGAACAGACGCCGTTCTACATCAACAACGAGACGCGTCCATGGATTCACGGACGCGCACATCCGCGCCGCGCGGGCGTCAACGCGTTCGGTTTCGGCGGGATCAACTCCCACGTCGTGCTCGAAGAGTACCTCGGCCCGCGCAAGACACAGGTTTCCGTACTTCATGCACCGAAACCGTCCGAACTGGTAACCCTGGCGGCAAATTCGCCGGAAGCGCTAGCACAGCTCGCCAGTCGCGTGCTGGTGCATCTGCGTGCGCCCAAGCCGGCCACTGTGGCCGAAGTAGCCAAAGCCAGCAGCACGTTCGCGCGCGGCGAACACCGTCTGGCGATCGTCTGCAACGATGCGGACGATCTGGTTGCGAAGATCGAGCAGTCGATTGAAAAGTTGCGCAAGCCGGAGGCCACGGCGTTCAAGACGCGCTCTGGCATCTTCTATGATCACGGCCCCGTTCCGGGACGCGTGTGCATGCTGTTCCCCGGTGAGGGCGCGCAATATCCGAACATGCTGGCCGACGTCTGCCTGCATTTTCCCCAGGTGCGCGAATGGTTCGATTTTTTCGAGCGCGTCGCGATCGACCGCGGCGCCGATTCGAGTGCCTCAGTCATCTTCCCCGCGCCGACCATGCTCAGCGACGAGGGGCGCAAGAAATCCGAGGAAATGCTGTTCTCGGCCGAACTCGGCGCGGAGTCGGTGTCGGCGGCGGTATTCGGCCTGATGGCGCTGCTTGACGATCTGGGCGTGCAGGCTGACGCCATGCTCGGCCACAGCACCGGCGAAAATCTGGCGATCGTCGCTTCTGGACTGTTCCAGTATCGCAGCCGCGAGGAAGTCGCGAGCTTCGTCAGCGAGATGAAACGCGCATTCGCGAAGTTCGAGACTGAAGGGCGCATCGTCAGCGGCACCCTGTTGAACGTCGGCGCACTGAAGCCGGATGCCCGCAAAGCGTTGCTCGCCAATCCAGGACCGATGCACGTCGCGATGGATAATTGCCCGAACCAGCTCGTACTGTTCGGCGCACCGGGCGATGCCAACGCGCTGCGACAGAAATTGTCGGCCGAAGGCGCCATCTGCGCGGAACTGCCGTTCGGGCGCGCCTACCACACGCCGATGTTCAAACCGATCGCCGACTGGTATCGCGAACGCAGCAAAACCGTCGAGCCCGGCACACCGCGCGCCACGCTGTACAGCGCGTGCAGCGTCGGTCCGTTCCCGAAGGATGCCGACGGCATGCGTGAACTTGCCGCCAAGCAATGGGAAGCACCGGTGCGTTTCACTGAAACCGTCGAGCGCCTTTATGCCGACGGCGTACGCGTATTCATCGAAGTTGGTCCGAGCGGCAATCTGACCTCCTTTGTCAGCGACACCCTGCGTGACAAGGACGACATCGTCGCAGTGGCCAGCAACAGTCGTCGCAAGTCAGGCGTCCAGCAAATACACAACATGCTGGCGCAGGTTTTTTCAGTCGGCCTTGGTTTTAATCCGGCCGCGCTGTACAGCCATCGCGAAATCGAGACGATCGATCTCGCGGCGGCGCCGCGCGACAGCGCGTCGCGGCCGGCGATGAAGCTCAACACGAGAATCCGCGCACTGCATCTGCCGCCTGACTGGGCGCCGCTACATCGCACGTTCCAGCCAGCGGCAGCCGAAGCTGCGCGCGACGGTGCCAAGCCGCAAACGGCGATCGAACTGGAAAGCCATGCCAATGTCGTGCGCATCGATCGTGCAATCGCGCGCAAGACCGAAGCCGCGCCGGAAGATCCGCGCATGGCGTTCCTGCGCACGCACTTTGGACTGATGCAGGAATTCCTCGACAGTCAGGCGCGCGTACTGACCGGATTGACGACACCGATCTCGGACACCGTACGTTCTCTTGCACAGCCGCCGTCCGGAACAACTGAAGCGTTCCCGTTGCTGGGAACGGTCATCGAACAAAGCGAAGACAAAATTGTTTTCGAACGCCGCTACGACGAAGGTACAGACGTTTTCGTCAATGACCATGCCATTGGTCCGCAGCCCAGCGAGCTGCAGCCGCAATTGCATTCGCTGCAGGTGATTCCGTTCACATTCAGCATGGAAATCGTCGCCGAAGCCGCGGTGCGGCTGGTCGGCGGTGCGTATCGCGTCGTCGGCATGAACGAAATCCGCGGACACCGGTGGCTGACCCTCGATATGGGGTCGCTGTCGCTGCGCATCGTCGCGGAGAGAAAGCTTCAGCAGGACGGCATGAACGCCGTCGGCGCCAAAATCTTCCTGCTCGGCGGCATCGGTCCTCCCGGCGGACACTTGGTCTTCGAAGCGACCATAGTGCTGGCGCAAACCCTGCCCGCGGCACCTCCGATATTGGCGTGGAGCGATAAACCCGAACGCCCTATCGCCGTTACCGCCGACGCCGACCTGTATCGCCTGGGCATGTTCCACGGTCCGCGCCTGCGGGGCGTCAAGCACCTGCGCCGCTGGGCAGACGACGCGATCGAAGCGGATATGGAAGTGCTGCCGACGCACGAGTACTTTACGTTCACGACACGCCCGCAATTGCAGCTCGACGCCGCGTTGCTCGACGCCGTCGGCCAACTCGCGGGCTACTGGCTCGCCGAACAACATGGGTGGACCCTGTCCTGTTTCCCATTCCGGGTCGTGCGCTACGTCCAATACGGGACACCGCTGATGCCGGGAACACGTGTACTGGGCCGCGCTCGGCTGGAACGTACGCAGATCGGACTCGAAGCACACTTCGATCTGATTGGCCCCGACGGGCGGCTATTCGCGCGCCTGGAAGGCTGGCAGGACCGTGTCTTCGAGATGCCGGAGCGCTTCGTCAATTTCCGCAGCGATCCGTCGCGCCAGACGCTTTCCCAGCAGGCGGCCATTGCGCGCCCGGGGGTAGCAGCCTGTGTGCTGCCAGCACTGCCGGAGAACTTCCTCGGCATGGGATTTGCGATCTGGATGCGCGTTCTTGCCTACATGGTGCTGGGCACCGCCGAGCGCGAGCAGTTCTACGGACGTCCGACAACCGGCACCCGGCGCGAAGCTATTCGCGAAGAATGGCTGATGGGCCGAGTGGCCGCCAAGGAACTCTTGCGCGAGTGGATACGACAGACCTTGGGAACTTCGGTGGCCGCGGCGGATATCGAAATCCGACCCGATGCCAGTGGTCGTCCACATGCTTATTGTCCGCTATTGCCCGGCGTCACCCTCCCGGCGATTTCAATCAGCCACTGCAAACGCTGGGCAGCGGCGGCGATCACGGCTACACCTCAGCGCGCGATTGGTGTCGATTACCAGCGTCTCGCCGGCGTCAATTTCGATAGCGCGCTGGCCGCCGGTTTCGATCCGTCGGAAACGGCCAGTGTGCGCCTCGCGCCCGCGGCCGATCAGCTGCGGCTGGTGGCAGGCTTGAGAAGCGCGAAGGAAGCGGCGGCGAAAGCATCAGGTCACGGTCTCGGCGGGCACCTATTGGATTGGCGCATCGCGAAGGTCGGACAAACCCGGAACCCGTCGGAGCCTCTGCATGTTGAAGTGCATCGCGGCAACGAACGCTACGAAGTCAGCATCCATTTTTCCGAGGATGCGGTACTGGCGGTTTGCGAACATGTCATTGCGGCAGGCGCTGGTTTATCATCCCCGGCCCCGGCGCTGACGAAGGAAGCAGTTTAGAGTAATCAGCAAGAATCTCTTGGAGGAAGCAGCGAATGGCAACGACAACACTTTTTATCGGCATGGACGGATGCACCTTCACGGTGCTTGACGAGCTGACGCGCGAGCTGCCCGGCGTCGGCGTTACCATGCCCTATCTGGCCGGCCTCCTGAAACGGGGTGCGCGCGCCAAGCTGCGTTCCACACCGAATCCGCTGACCCCGCCGGCATGGGCCACGATCATGACCGGCAAAGGACCAGGCGAGCACGGCGTATTTGACTTCATCCGCGCCGAAGACCGCGGCGGCGATGTGTTCTGGACGCTCTATGACGCGCGCGACGTCGATACGGAAATGGTCTGGTCGATCGCCAGCCGTCACGGCAAGAAAGTCGCCGCCCTGAATTTCCCGATGACCGCGCCGCCGCCGAAGAATATCAATGGTTGCATCGTGCCCGGCTTCATCCCGGCCAAGCACCTGCGGCGCAATACCTACCCGCAGGATCTGTTCGAGCGCATGAAACGGGATATCCCCGGCTTCGATCCGAAAGAACTGGCTTGGGATTTCGACAAGGAAAAGCAGGCGATGGAACTGCTGTCGGACAGCGACATGGAACAGTGGATCCGTTATCACCTGCCGCGCGAGGAGCAGTGGTACAACGTCGCCGAATACGTGCTGAAAAACGAGAAGCCGGATCTGATGGCGGTGATGTTCGATGGCACCGACAAGATCCAGCATCAGGCTTGGGAGTTCCTCGATCCCAAACTGATCCCGGAAAAGCCGAACGAATTCCAGAAACGGATGCGTGAAGTTTGTCTGCAGTATTTCCGCAACGTCGATCGTTACATCGAGAGGCTTGTCGGCCTCGTCAGCCCTGAGACGCAGGTGTTTTTCGCTTCCGATCACGGCTTTACCGCCTGCGTCGAAGTGTTGCGCATCAATGCCTTCCTGGCGGAAAAGGGCTATCTGAAATGGGCCGAATCCGGTGACGGCAGCGAGCAGTCGATGCGCCGCGAAGCGGCTGATTTCGCCAACCTGGATTGGGCCGGTACCACCGCCTATTGCCGCACGCCATCATCAAATGGCATTTACATCCGCGTCGCTGAAAAGCCGGGCGACTCCGGCGTACCCAAGAAGGATTACACGCGCTTCCGCGACAAGCTGATCGAAGATCTGATGTCGATCCGCAACGAAGACGGTGAGCCGGTAGTCGTCGACGTGCTCAAGCGCGAGGAATGGTTCCAGGGCGCACACATGAAAGAGGCTTGCGACCTCACGCTGGTGCTGCGCGACCACGGTTTCGTATCGATCCGCAATATTACTCCGGTGGTGATCAAGCGGCCCAAGCCAGCCGGCACCCACCATCCGGACGGTGTCTTCATGGCCTGCGGCGCCGGCATTGGCGCCACTGGCATGGTGCCACGCCGCCAGATCGCTGACGTCGCGCCGACATTGCTGCACAGCCTCGGCATTCCGATTCCGTCAGACTTCGAAGGCGAAGTGGCGACCACGTTCTTCGCGAAGGACTGGCTGGAAAAGCATCCGGTAAAGGAAGGCGGTCCAACCCAGAGCGTCGGCGAGCGGCAAAAGTCCGAGGAAATGGACGACAACGAAAAGAAGCAGATTCTCGAGCAGTTGCAGATGCTCGGATACATGGAATAAGCGGAGCGCTATTACGATGGCAAACGATGTCACCGCCGCGGCGAGTACCAGGTCGCCGCAGGAAATTGCACAACTTTCGGCCGGTATCTCGGTCAAGCTCGTCAAGCTGCTCGAGGATTTCACGCAGGACTGGGATCACGAGATGGGCGGCAAGATGAACCGGGATACCAAGCTCGCGCACGACCTGAGCTTCGAATCGATCGACATCATTCAGCTGGTGGTGGCGATTGAGGAGGACGTCACACAGCGCAAGATGCCGTTCGATCAGCTGCTAATGAAGGATGGACGTTACGTCGATGACCTCAGCGTCGGGCAGATTTCGGATTTTCTCGCCGCCAATCTCTGACACGAGGCCCGTCCTCCAATGGCGGAAGCCACTATCAATGGCGTCAAGATTGCGTATCAGCAGCTTGGCGAGGGACCTGATCTCGTCTTCGTGCACGGGGTGGCGGCGAACCGGGCGTTCTGGTACGGCCAGTACGCCCTACCGCTGCAGAAACACTTCCGCGTAACGATTTACGATCTGCGCGGGCATGGCTACAGCGATATGCCCCCAAGCGGTTACAGCGCGGCCGAAATGGCCGGTGATCTCGCCGGCCTGCTGGACCACTTGAATATTCAGCGTTGCGCGCTCGTCGGTCACAGCTACGGCGGCGCAATCGCGCTCGAATACGCTTGCGCGCATTCGCAGCGTGTCGAACGTCTGGCTTTGTTCGATTCCAAAATCAACCGCCTGCAGCCGAAGCAAATGCTGTCGGACTCCCCACATCTGACGAATTTCGAACGGGAAGCCGCATCGCGCGCATCGTACGACTGGGAAAAGGAGGAACAGGTCGGCCTGCTGTTTCTCGAGGTCGTTGCACGCCAGCGTGTCGCGGGTGAAATGGTCAGTGTCCGTGACAAATTCACACCGTTCGGCGAGGGACGTGGCGCACTGCGTAATGCGAAGCAGTGGGTGGATTTTCTAGATACAACCACCGGGCACGCGGATTTGGTCAAGGCCGGCGCCGAGCCGGATGCGATCGCAAAATTGCCGATGCCCATATTGCTCATGTATGGCGCGCATTCGCGTTGCCTACCTTCCTACCGCGCCATGAAGTCGCTGCTGCCCCAGGCTCAATGCGAAATCGTGCCGGAAGGCGGACACTTTTTCCCGATGAGCCATGCGGGGATCACGCTGCCTCGACTGGCGGCTTTTCTCGGTATCGAGTTGACCCTGCCGCAACAGCCACAGGCATTACCCGGTGTGGGCACCGGTTAATCAGGGCTGAAAACTCGTCAGCCCGCTTCACTCACACTAAGCAAGAAGTACCAGAACATGACAACAATTAGCGAGAAAACCGTACTCGTGACGGGAGGAGGGGGCGGAATTGGACGAATTACCGCAGCGACCTTTGCCACGCAGGGCTACCGTGTCGCCGTATCCGATATTCAGCCGGACACGGTGAAGGAAACTGTCGAGCTGATTCAGGCCGCGGGTGGCAAAGCGGATGCGTTTATCACCGACATCGGTGATCCAGCGCAGGTGGCCGCCCTGTTTGAATCGATCAAATCGCTTTACGGCCGTCTAGACGCCGCGTTCAACAACGCTGGCATTAGTTCTGGGGGCAACCGCGGCCCGTTCGCTGATACCGACGATGAATTATGGGAAAACAGTGTCCGCATCAACCTGAGCGGAACCTATTACTGCATGAAGCAGGAATTGCGCATGATGGTGGCGCAGAAGCGCGGCGCCATCGTCAACAATTGCTCGGTGCTCGGCATCAGCGGCGGCATCAGCGCCCCCTATACTGCGACAAAACACGGCATCGCCGGTCTCACCAAATCGGCGGCGATGGGTTACGGCAGGATGAACATCCGCGTCAACGCCGTATGCCCCGGGTTGATCAACGCAGGTATGGGCGAGCGCATCATCAAGCGCAGCGCGCAGATGGCTCAGCAGTTGGTCAATTTCCAGCCGATCCCGCGCCCAGGTACGGGCGAGGAAGTCGCCCATACGGTCGTCTGGCTCTGCTCCGATCAGTCGAGTTATATCACCGGACATCTGCTACCGATCGACGGCGGGCTCATGTGCCAGTAAATCCAAGGGAAATCTTGGCGGCCGCAGCGCCGCCATCGTTTCAGTGCATCTAGAGACCTGTTCAAAAACTCTCACGAGCGAAGCCGGTTGGGGTTCCGCCGGCACACAGAAACCCGCAAATGCCAAGCGCGTCAGTTTTTGAACAGATCCTCAGCGATATCCATATCCGGTCGCCAGAACTCGAACTTCGTCGCCGAAACCCGCACCGTCTTTTCGCCATTCGAGAGGCCCGTCAAGGCTGACGACCGGCCGTAGCTTTCTCGCGAAAGCTGGATCGCGAAGAAATTCGACATCGAGTCCATTGACCGCGCCAGGCGGTCCGTATTTCGAAAACGGAGAGCGTTCCGGGTGCAGCATTGTACCGGGCGTATTTTCGTCGTAAGACCAACCGAATCTGTCGCATAAGGTCCAGAGCACCTCTTCCGGGTCCGTCATCAAATCCTCTGCGCGCAGTCGTCCGGACAGCGCAGCCCCGCGCCAGGAAAATGCCTCGTCGATATGTCCGTGAATCCGTAGCCACGCCATTTGCGGATCCAGCACTGGCGGATCGTAACTGTGATCTTTGAAATCGGCTGGAACGAACAGATGATCGCGATAGGCATAAGCCGCAATTGCCCCGTAAACGCGAGGATGGCTTACCACGTGTAGCCAGTACGAATCGGGAAAATAGCGGTGCAGGCGTGCGAGCAGGTCAGGACGCAGGGGCGATAAGGTATCGGGTACGACTAGGTGGCGTGGCGCGACACGCTCGGCGATTTCCCACAGGAGTTCATCGGTCGGGCGCTCGATGCGTCGTTGCAGCCAATCCCGCGCGGCTTGCACGGTATCCATCGTCTGGCCGCCATAAAACAATTCGGCCACAACACGTAAAAGCCCAGTGTCTATTCCACTGTCGGCGAGCCTGAAGATTTCCAGCAACCGCTCTACCCGATCAGCCAGCGCAACTCCAAGTTCGGGAATGAATATCGCGTCCCGATGACAGCCAAGCACAGCAGCGACGCGGGACACTTCGCCATGTGGCGGACCGATGACGAATAGCGGCTGCGGAATCACGGCAGGTTCGCACGCGGTGCGCCCAGCCAAACTTCACAGCCGCCGCGCGGATTAGTGACATATTTCCACCGCGGTCCCCGCTCGACCGCGATCGTAGGGCCGTAGACATTGCAGGTCCCGACGAACAAGCCGTGCGGCGTCGAAGCGAAGTTGCGTATACCCCAGTTGTACTGGTTGCCAAATCCCGACAAGGTAACCGGCTCCCAGCGCACACCATCAAACGTGCGCCACAAGGCACAGCCACCATAATGCCGCAGCAACGTATCAAGCCCCCAGTGATTGACCAGCCGCATCATGTCTTCTGGCCAGACGCTTAACGGCGTATATGGAAGGGAATTGACCCAGGAAAAAGTTCCGGCGTACAGCCATCCCTCATGGACCGTCATGCGCCACACATAGCCGGTGAAGAGGTTGTCGAAGCCCGCCTGGTAGCCGGACAAAGGGACCTTGAGCCCCTGCGGCGTCATGCGCGGCGAGCCGACGATCAGATCCCAGGAATCGTCGGGATGAATACGAATCACTTCGCCGGCTGCGGGCCCAAGCGCGATTGCGCGATGATATCCACCATTGCCGATGCCGCTGCCGACATAGAGGGCGCCCTTGAACTCCTGCATGCAGGCGATGCCCTGATTGTAGGGGCCGCGATATGCGCCGCGCTCGATCACGCGCGTCCATCGATACGGCGGGCCAGTCTGACCATCCGTCTTCCAGAGCTGGTAACCGCGGCCGTTGGCGGCACCGGCGTAGAGATGATTGTTGAACACACCCATCTCGAAAATAGCCGCATTGCCGCGATCGCCCATGCCATGCTGGCAGGTCGCCACCCATTTCTGGCCTTCGATATCGTCGGTGGCGTAGATCGTCGCTTCGCTGCTCATGTTCTCCTGCACCACACCACCCTTGTTGCTGCCGGTGGGAGCGGTGTGGACACGGCCGCGAAATTGCTGAAGCGTTCGAAACGAACGCACCGAGGGATCGAACGGCGGACGCGGCATGTGGTGAAAGTTGATGCCGTCCTGGGAACGAAGAATGTCCGGCGGATCGACCGCTTTGTATGGTGCCCAGGTGGCGACGTACAGACAAGGCTTAGAATCACGCCGCCCCTGAAAAACTGTCATGCCGCGCAGACCCATATAGCGCGGGGCCGGCTTGCCATCGAGCCCTTCCACCCAGGGTGCCGTATAAACGAGCCGCCAGCTTTCGGCGAGTGGATCGAACTGCCAGATTTCGACGCGCCGGTCGGCATCATAGATGTCATCCGGCGCTAGCGAGGGCCAAGGCGCCAGATTCGGGGCCGGCGTAAAGCTCTTGGTTCCCTGCATCAGGGCACGCGTCGTCCCCACGTACAGCTTGCCCTCGAACCAGGTCATGCTGTGCGGGTAGGAATTCAGGCCATCGCCGAATCCGTTTTCGCTGACCAGTCGGAAATCTGCCTCGGTCAACCCCCATCGGTCCGGCGCAGCCTGCGCCGGTAGTGGACTCAGGGCAACCAAGACCAGATCTCCACCATCAGCAGGCGCACCACGGGACGCAGAAATGCCGCCGCCGCCGGATAGACACGCCCCTCGACTTTGACATAGCCAGTCATGTCCGGCCGAAGTCGGCCTTCCGGATCATCCACCTCGCACAGCACGCGGATGATGTTGTAGGAAGTCTGGCTTTCAGCGGTGTTGACGCCATTGCTCTGCCCTAAGGTCGTTAACAGCTGAGCCGCGGGCGAAATCTGCTTGACCCGCCCGGTGAATTCGGAGCCCGGATATGCGTAGGCCTTGGCGGTGATATTTTCGCCCACCTTGACATCACCGATCGCGTATTCCGGCATATCGAGTTCGAGGTACATTTTGTCGGCATCGATCGTGGCCACCAGATCGCCGCGATTCGAGTAATGCCCGACGGCATGAATCAAATTCTGCGAAACGACGCGACCATCAATCGGCGCACGAATTTCGGTATAGGCCAGCTGCTGCTTGGCGTAAACCACTTGTGCTTCCGCACCTTTGATCTGCGCTTCAACTGAGAGGACTGCGTCGATGCGCGCCGGACTCGCCACCAACGCGAGATGTTTCTGTGAAGTCTGATACGCCTGCAGATTGACTTCGGCCTGTCCTACCGCGGCATCGCGCTCCTGCACCGAGATGGCATGGTGACGGTACGCGTCGTCGAGCCGATTGGACTCCTGCCGTGAATACTCATAGCGCGTGCGCGCGGTTTCGACTTCCTCGCGCGCTTCGTCAATTGCTTCAGGCTTTTGTCCCTGATTGGCCAGGATCAACTGGTGCTTCAGACTTTCCAGCTCACCTTCCGCGTGTGCGACGCTGGCGACCTGTTCGTCGTCGTTCAGCTTGGCCAGCAGTTGGCCGGCCTTGACCAGATCGCCTTCGCTGACGAACACCTGCCGGATGTCGCCCGACGTCAACGTGTGCGCCTCCGCCTGCGTGCGTGCGATGACTTGAAACTGGCCGCTGGGTTCAAAGGTATAGGGGAACAGCGACAGGGCCGCCAGCGTGAAGACGATGATCCAGATCCATAAATCCGGCGGCGTCAGCCGGATATTGCCGATGCTGCCGCGGCGTGAGCCGATGCGGCGATAGAAATCGTAGATCGCGACCGTCATCACCAGTACGAAAACGACAACGCCGGTCGGTCCCCAGATCTCATGCAGCCAGCTGCCGGGCCCGTTGATGATCATCACACAGACGAAAATCATGTACGCGATGCTTAGCAGCGCATACAGCGTGATGGCGGTCAGCGGCAGCGTCGGGCCGGTGAGCCAGGGACGCCAGTATCCGAACAGCGACTGAATCGCTTGTTCGCGCAGGTCGGGTGTTCTGAACAGTGTCGCGAGCAGGAAGTAGCCATCGCGCTTGATCAGCGGATTGAGCCCGAACACCAGGAGGACCAGTGCCAGCAGCGCCACCCCGACCGCCATCGGCGCCGCGAACGATCCGCTGCGGAATGTGACGAGATAAACACTCATGAACAGCAGGATCAGCACCATGAGCGCCACCGGCACCGCGCCGATGATGCGGAAACGCGTCGATCGATCGGTACGTTCCGGCGCGCCGCTCGATTCGACGTCGAACCAAGGAATAACCTGGAACAGGTAGATCAGGCCGAAATTCGGCATTTCGCCGGTATAGCGCGCGATCGTGGCCGCGCGCGCCAGCTTCGACAGAAAGTTTACGAGCCATGTGCCGAACAGCAGCATCGCGATGGCGGTCCCTGGGTGCAGCAGCTTGAGTACCTCGCTGCCGATGCCCAGTCGGTAATTTCCAAACGCGAACGTCAGTCCGGTGAGGAAGATCAGAATGACCGCGATGAGCAGCAGCGGGTTGAGCAGCGGCAGTGACAGAAACCACCCGATCGGCAGGAACGGCTCCAACGGCAGTTTGTGAGCAATGCGGCTCTTATCGAATTTGGAACCGAACAGACCGGTAAGCGAATCGCGCAATCCGCTCGGTGAGGTCAAGGAACCGGGCGTTGTCGAGGGTGGCTGCACGCCGCCGGTCCCACTTTTGAGTGGACCGCCTGTTATCGCGTCCGAAGTCCAGCCAATACCGCGCGACTCGATGTTGGTCTGCGGTGGTACGGGTAACGGTTCTTCGGTTCCGGCGATCAGAAGATCGGCCTGCGACAGCTCGGCAGCGAACGCTTCAAGTTGCACGGCACCGATCGAATTGCCGAGCTCCGCGGCGGCGGCACGCACTGCATTGGCGTCGCGCGTTCCGTCGAAAAGGCGGGCCAGTTCGAATTCTTCGGGTTCCAGACGGAAGGAGCGGCGCAGCTTCAGGCTGGTAACGGAGAGGGTGTCACCGAGCGGTCCTGCCCGGCGCTCAGCCGAAGCGAACACGAATCTGCGGTAACGACTGCGCTCAGTAGATTGAGACATAGGGATGGCTCTAGGAATTTATAAAACTGGTCAAGACATCAGCGCAGCCAATCATTTATCGCCTGCAGATCTGTCGGGGACAGGGCCCCGACCGCCTGCTTCAGTTGCAATGTCGCGATCAGGTATTGAAAACGCGCAGTACTGTATCCGGCTTCCGCCTGGTATTGCTGGCCGATCGCCCGGAGAAGATCCGCCGTGGTCCGCGTACCAACCTGATATCCCACTTTTATCGCGTCTTCCTCCGCGATCGCGGCTTCGATCGCCTCCTTTAGCGCCGGCACCTGCTGCTGTCCGGCCTTGGCCTGGAAAAAGGCAGCTCGCACCGCTTGTACGGCTTCGGTCCTGGCCTGATCCTCTTGCGCTTGCGCCTTCTCCCACTTTGCTTGCGCTCCGCGAACCGCAGAATCGATGGCGCCGCCGCTATAGATCACCTGCTTGATCCGCAAGCCGATCTGCTCATCAATCGCCTCATGTGGTCCGGGGTAACCGCCGGTGGGATGTTCATAGGCATAGCCGGCCATTACGTCGATGACCGGTAATCGCGCAGCACGCGCCTTGTCGTAATCCAGCTTCGCCAGCTTGGTCGAAAGCTTACCAGCGACGACCGCAAGATTCTGTTCCGTCGCCTGCGCCACCCATGCCGCGACATTGTCAGGATCCGGCGCCGGCAACACGATGTCCTGCGGCAGGGACTTCAAATCGGTCCAGGATTCGCCGGTCAGGGAGGCAAGCATGGAGAGGCTTACTTCGAGAGTGCCCTGCGCCTGAGCGACAGCGGCTTCAGCCAACTCGTAATCCGATTTGATTTCTGCGAAATCGGCATCGTTGAGCAAGCCAGCGCTGTGCCGCACGGTACCCTGCTCTAGCTGCTTGCTGATCGCATCGCGCCGCGCCGTCGAATAACGTAACCCGTCGCGCGCGTCCAACACCTGAAGATAGTTCTGCGCAACCTTGAATACGATTCCGTTGCGCGCCTCATCGAGGGCAACCTGCGCTTGCACCACTTGGAGCTTGGCGGCATCGAGCCCGATCAGATCCTGCGGATGGTAGAGCGCCTGCATCAACCCCACTTCGTACTGCGGGGCCTTGTAGGAATCGGAACTGTCGATTCTCAGGAACTGTCGGAACTGCTGCGGAACCTCGTCCTCAAAAACCGGCGTTCCGTCGTAATGCTGTTTGGCGAACGAAGCCTGTCCCTGGGCTCCCATTTGCGGCAGCAACTTAGCCAGCGCCTGCGGGCGGGCTTCGGCGTCATACCGATATTCAGCTTGCGCAGCCTGGTATGCGGGACTCTGGTCCAGAGCCTTTTGCAATGCGGTGATGAGGTCGACGGCAGCAATAGCCTGTCCGGGTACGATCAACGCCAGAGCCAGCGCCGCCCATACGGACGATGCGCGGCCACTCACATTCGACATCACTCCTCCCCCATGGAAGCACGCCGCGACGGATCGTTCCGAGCGTGCCCCGGAAACGCGGTGTCGATACGACGTTCGATCGGATAACTATATAAGTTCTTGGAACTGCAAAAAACCTTTATGTCGCCCACTTTGTGACGCAACGCACGAATTGCGCATACCTGCAGTCCCCGCTTTTGTATCTCTATCGTTTGCGGCTGCTGCCGGAACAACGATATTATTACTGTTTCACCTTGCCTGGTCGCGGGCTGGTGAATTTGAACCACTGGAGACACATTCAATGCGTGAAACATTCGTAATCAAGGCCGAAGTCCGCGCCGACCAGGGCAAGAGTGCGAGCCGCCGCCTGCGTCGCGAGGGTAAGGTACCGGCTATTGTCTATGGCGGCAAGACGTCGCCGCGGACAATTTCAGTCAGCCACAACGAGCTATCCAAGCAGCTTAAGGTCGAAGCGTTCTATTCGCACATCCTGACCCTGAACATCGGCAATGAGTCCGAGCAGGTCGTACTCAAGGACCTGCACCGCCACCCGGTGCGCGACCAGATCCTACACTTGGACCTGCAGCGCGTCCTCGCCGACCAAGTTCTGCACATGCACGTTCCGCTGCACTTCAAGGGCGCGGAAATCGCACCGGGCGTAAAGACTGGCGGCGGTATCGTCGAGCACCATTTGATCCAGGTCGTGGTCGAATGCTTGCCGAAGGACCTGCCGGAGTTCATCGAAGTCGATCTGTCGCAGCTCAACGTCAATGAATCCGTCCACATGTCACAGCTGAAGCTGTCGGCGGGCGTCACGCTGGTCGAGCTCAAGCACGGCAACGATGCCTCCGTGGCGGCGGTCCATCTACCGCGCGCTGCGGTCGAAGTCGAGGAACCCACCGCGGCACCCGCAGCAGCCGAGGTGCCGGCCTCCGCGCAGAAGGCGGAAGTCAAACCCGAAGGCGGCAAGCCCGAAGAAAAGAAGAAGTAATTATCCCAAGAGAACCCGACGGTGGCGGGCACAGCGCTACGTGCCGTCGTGGGCTTGGGCAATCCGGGGGCCGAGTACGCGCGGACACGGCACAACGCGGGTTTCTGGTTTGCAGACCTCGTTGCGGCGGAGACGGGCGGCGCTTTTCGCACGGAAGCCCGCTTTCATGGTGACTTTACGAAGGTTCGCTTTGCCGGAACGGAATTGCTCCTGCTCAAGCCCATGACATTCATGAACCGCAGCGGTCAGGCGGTGCAAGCGCTTGCGTCTTATTTCAAAATCGAGCCCGAAGCCATTCTTATCGCACACGACGAACTCGATCTGCCGGCGGGTTCGGCGCGGCTCAAGCGCGGTGGCGGCCATGGCGGACACAACGGTTTGCGTGACCTCCATGCCCACCTTGGCGAAGCTTATGCGCGACTCCGTATCGGCATCGGTCACCCGGGACACAAGAGTCAAGTGCTCGGACACGTGCTGGGGCGCCCGAGGCGGAAGAAGAAACCGCCATCCGGGAAGCACTCATCACAGCCGTCGAGGCCTTGCGCTTAGCGCTGACGGAGAGCTGGGACAAGGCCACACAGCGCTTGCACACCGCTGCGCCGCCGCCGCCCGCCGCGAAGCCCGCGACACCAGACTGATTTGCGCAACACAGCGCCACCATAATCACCAAACAGCAGAAGCGGGAGCAACACCATCATGGGCATTCGATGCGGTATCGTGGGCCTGCCCAACGTCGGCAAATCCACCCTGTTCAACGCACTGACCAAGGCGGGCATCGCTGCGGAAAACTATCCGTTCTGCACGATCGATCCGAACATCGGCATCGTGCCGGTACCGGATCCACGGCTCGACGCGCTGTCAGTGATCGTCAAACCACAACGGGTGGTTCCGGCGACGGTCGAATTCGTCGATATCGCCGGTCTCGTCGCCGGCGCTTCGAAGGGCGAAGGGCTCGGCAACCAGTTCCTCGCGCACATCCGCGAAACGGACGCCATCGCGCACGTCGTCCGCTGTTTCGACAACCCTGACGTGATCCACGTCGCCGGCCAGCCCGATCCGGTGCGCGATATCGAAATCATCAACACCGAACTCGCCCTCGCCGATCTCGACACCGTTACCAAGGCCGTCGATCGCGCCGCCAAGCAGGCAAAGGCGGGCGACAAAGTCGCGATCGCCAAACATGCGCTGTTGCAACGCGTGCAGAAACATCTCGACACCGGCAGCCCCGTACGCGCACTGGACCTCGATGCCGACGAGAGCGCGGCGCTACGCGAGCTGCACCTGATCACCGCCAAACCCGCGCTCTATATCGCCAACGTCGATGAAGCGGGACTTGCCGGCAACGCCTATGTCGAACGCGTACACACGTTCGCGGCAACCGAGAAGGCCGAAGTCGTCGCCGTATGCAACGCAATCGAAGCCGAAATCGCGCTACTCGACGACGCCGACAAGGGCGAATTCCTGCGTGATCTCGGCCTCGCCGAGCCGGGTCTGAACCGCGTCATCCGCGCCGCCTATAAGCTGCTGGGACTGCAAACCTACTTCACCGCCGGCGTACAGGAAGTCCGCGCCTGGACCGTCAAAGTCGGCGCCACCGGGCCACAGGCGGCCGGCGTCATCCACACCGATTTCGAACGCGGCTTCATCCGCGCCGAAGTGATCGCCTATGAAGATTTCATCAAGTACAACGGCGAAGCTGGCGCACGCGAAGCCGGCAAGTGGCGGCTGGAAGGCAAGGAATACATTGTCCAGGAAGGTGACGTAATGCATTTCCGCTTTAACGTCTGATTCTGATAACGCTTTTCGTTTTCCGCATCTATGCATCCATTTTCGCTTCAGAGCGCGCGAGATAGCTTTCGTGATTCGCGCTCAAGGTCTCGTAGCTGCCGCGTTCGGTGATCCGTCCCTGATTCAGCACTACGATCTGATCCGCCGCACGCACCGTGGCCAGCCGGTGTGCGATAACCACGATCGTCAGATGGCCGTGCAAGCGGGTCAGCGCATTCTGGATACGCTGCTCGTTGCTCCGGTCCAACGCACTGGTGGCTTCGTCAAGTACCAGTAGCTGCGGACTACGCAGAAGTGCGCGGGCGATGGCTAGGCGTTGACGCTCGCCGCCGGACAGACGGATCCCGCGTTCGCCCACGATCGTATTGAGACCTCGTGGCAGCGCTCGCACGAATTCCGCCGCCGCAGCGAGATCCAGCACACGCCAAAGATCGGACTCCTCTGCTTTTGTGGTTCCCCAGAGCAAGTTCTCCCGTACGCTGGCGTTGAACAGGAAGATCTCCTGCGGCACATAGGCAACACTCCGGCGCCAGGTACGACGATCGCTCAGCGCACGATCGTCCACGGTAATGCGACCCGCACTGGGCTCGATCAAGCCGACGAGGAGATCCGCAAGAGTGCTCTTGCCCGCTCCGGAAGGACCGATGACAGCGATCGTGTTTCGCGCCGGGATCTGCAGACTGATATCGCTCAGCACCTCAGTCCCGTCCGCAGTGTGTCGATAGCCGACGGCGTGCAACCGCAGTACTTGAAGGAAGCTGTATTCGCTCTGGTTCTGTGGAGGCTCGGCTGCAGCACGACAACTAGCACGCATCTCGACGAAATCAAGATACGCCGGAAGGCTATGCAACAGTTGTTCGTGCTGTTGTTGAAACTGTGATAACACTGGAAAAAGTCGTGCGAAAATCAGCATCAGTATCAGCACTGTCGCAGGCGTGGCAGAAGCGATGCCAATGCTCACCCATATGAGCAGCGCAAGGGCGATTGCGGCCCCGAAGCGCACCACACTACGTGCATAGACCTGCTGGCGCGCAAAGCTCGTCGTTTGATCTCGTATTTCCCGGGCAATGCTGGCGAAGCGGCGGGACAGTGCCGCTTCGGCATTGTTGCTCTTGGCGAGCTTGAGACCCGCGAGGAACTCGGCAATTTCCGAGTGGATCTGCCGTGTCGTCGAGGAATGACGCCATCCGAGAGCGTTCGCCAGCCGATGCTGACGGCGCAGAATCACGATGAACAAACCGCCGACGACCACAGCTAAGAGTGTCAGCGACCAAGACAAACGTACCGCAACCAGCAGATAAGCCAGTGCCACCACGGCGGTTGCCACATTTTGCAAAACGGACTGTATGGCGACATTCACACGCGCGAGATCGCTAACCAGGCTATGCGTGAACTTCGCGCTGCGGATACCGGCCAGGAATGCCCATTCGGAAGCGCCGATGTCGTGAAATAGTTGCCCGCGGAGATGTTCCAGGAAGCCTTCCCGAAGCTGCGCCGACAGAATATCCCGCCGCGAGCAAACTGCGGAATAAATCGCAATCAACAGAACATACGCTGCAAGCACATGCGGCACCGACGGCACGAACCCAAAGTGTGCCAATGCATTGATGAGGAGATGCGCCGGACCGCCGGCTCGGCGCGCGGTGTTTTCGCCGATGCCCAGCAAGATAAGAAACGGCGCAACCATTACCAGCCCGAACCCCTCCAGAACGGCCGCTGCGCCCATCAGGGAAACGACTTCGGCGCTCCGCCAGCGCGCAAACGCGATGAATTCCAGCAGCAATCCACGCAGGGCTGGCAAGGAGGGTTTAGCTTCTTGCCCGAGATTCGGCGGGCCCGATGTCAAAGCGGTCGCTCCATCCATCGGCTGAGACGCGTGCCAAGAATATGGGCATGCACGAGCTGCCATTGACGACGGCTGTACAGCAATTGCGCCGTGCCGTAAAGCAGCGGACGCAGTTGTGCCAACCAAGTTGCATCTTCTGCGGTAGACCAACGCGAACGATGTTCTAGTGGATCCAGGAAGCGGCGCTGCAACGTATAAGGAAGCCTGCGCCAGGCATCGATCGTCATGTACCAAGCGAGCGTATTGGCAAATCGACCGGCGGCCTCATTGTTCATTGTCAGCCGAATCGTATCCGCCGCCTTTCTCAGCATCTCTACCTTGAAGTCCGGTGGCTGCAAATCGCGAACGACGCCGGCCGGTACCGGCGCTCCCACCAATTGCTCAGCCATCTTGAGCGCAAGGAAAACACAGCGCTCGGCTCGCCACGACTGGGCACGTTCGACAAGTCGCTGCCAATCGAGCGCCATATCGCTGCACATCAGGCCGATATCGATAAAAGCGTAAAGCCCGATAGTTAGCTTGTGGTGATAGGCCGCGTGTAGGCAGAGGTGTACAAGCTGATCTTCGGCTGAGAAATAGAAACACCCCTCTTTTCCCGCCGGGATCGCTCGCTTCCAGATACCCTCATAGTCGATGCTAAAGGGGTCTCCCGCATTCAACAGTGAGCGATGCAGTTCGATGGTCAGGCCATCTCTTCTATACGAAATATCGTGTATCAACTCCACATACCGGGGAGCGCTGCGTGTTTCAACTCGCTTATACCCAAGAGTCGTCAACCTTTCCGCTACCTGCGAAAGGTGCTCAGGCCGTGCCAGCACATCGACGTCGACCATTGTGCGAAGAGAAATATTTCGATAATGGGTCCGCGCAAGCCGGCCACCTTTGAGCACGATGACCGGGGTCGCAGCACCCAGAGCGGCCGAAAGTTGGTCAAGGTCAGAGTACCGCTTAAGATTGCGCGCGGCGTTCGAGAACGTGATCTGTGCCAGTCGCCGTCTTATCGGGTCGGGCACATGTTCCAGAAAATCCCACTGCCTTAATCGCTCCAGCAGCATCGGTGCGCATTTGTGCAATAAAGCCGCCTCAATAAGTGCCTGCCAAGCTTGCACGCCGAGCTGCCTCAGGTCCGCTGCAACCTCGTCGACTTTCGGTGCAGCGAAGATACTGAAAAGCATCTCGCATGACATCGCTGTCTCCCTGTACCGTAACGATTTGGCATGTATTGAATAAACATACAGGAAATCGTTCTTTTCCGGGGCTCGCGAGCAGGTCTTGACGCCACGACCCGTACACAAAATGTGTACGGATACCGAGGAACCGCATCTGCTCTTTCATCGTTGCTGGACCGGCCGGCCTGTTTATCGCCACACTTGGAACGGAATATGCGGACGTGATTTTCGCTGAGAGCATTCGCTCGTACCTAGGAATGTGCTTCAATTCCAGGGTTCCTATTCGCCCCCGGCTTGCGAACTCGGCGGTGGAGAGTTGCTGGAACGGCATGGGGGCCAACCTGACGCCGGTTGTTCCTAGCACTGCAAAAGCCTCCGGCGTTATCAGCCTACCTTCGAAATCTGAATGGGACAGTGAGTTGCCGCTCGCGCCGTGGAATGCCGAGGGCGCTCACTCCCGGAACGAAAAACGCGGTACATTCGATCTATGGCCCATTACCAAATTTCCGGTCTCAAAGTCGCGACCGAAGTGCTGCTGCCGGGCGCAATTCCATTGCTGTCAGCACCAGAAGCGGTCGACGTGCGCGTGGATTTGCGCGCCGTGCCGGAACGGATCGCGAGCCCGATCGCGCAGGGACCTGGATGGGCAGTGAGCGCGCATCAATTCCTGCTCGATCTTCCCGGTGTGGGGCGCATCCTGGCTGCCGATGGCGAGACGTTGCATCTTGACGTGCCGCCGGGCGGTGACCCTGACGACGCCATGCCGTTTCTGATGGGCACCGGTTTCGGCGCACTGTTATATCAGCGTGGTGGCATGATTCTGCATGCGGCGACTGTGGAGCATGATGGCAGCTGCATCTCGATCTGTGCTCCCAGCGGCTTCGGCAAATCCACGCTGGCCGGGGCGCTGTGCCGGATGGGGTGCCGAGTAGTCTGCGACGATGTCAGCGCGGTTACCTTGGATCCGAACGATGCCCACGAACGACCCTTGGTGCATCCCGACGGACGTTGCCTCAAGTTGTTCGACGAGGCCATCAATCGTCTGGATCTGAGGAATAGACGCCAGCAGGCGGTTCGATCAAACATCGGCAAATTCTACGTGGACCCCCCCGCAGCGCTCTGCTCACCATGCGCTTTGGCAGCCATTTATGTGCTGCGGGATGAGAAGCCTCACCAACCGGCAGGCATTGAGCGGCAGACGACGTTGCAGGCAGCACAGATCCTTCTGGATCAAAGCTATCGCCGCCGACTGGCATTGGTGATGTTTCGACAGGATGGTCGGTTGTCGGCGATCAATGAGGCTGTGCTGCGGCGTGTTCCTGTTTTTCAGCTGACCCGTCCACGCGACCTCGACCGCTTGGAGGAAACCGCAGTCGGTGTCTTCAAACATTGGCACAGCCTGGGACTCTAGCGTTCCCATGCGGTCCACTACCGCTTCAGACCCGCGCGATTGCATGCCGACCCCGCCCGGAATGATATGGCTGGCTTCCTACCCCAAATCCGGCAACACTTGGTTGCGCGTCCTGTTGTCCAATCTCGTTCATGGTGGAGACCGTCCTCAGGATATCAATGAACTGCTGCTTGCCGGCGCGGTCGCCTCCGATCGCGAATTGCTGGGCGCTCTGACGCTGTTGGACTCGGACCTGCTGCGGGACGACGAAATCGAACGTTTGCGGCCCGCCATACTAGAAAGCTTCGCCGCCGAGCAAGTCCGCGCCACCTTCATTAAAGTGCATGATGCTTACACCCTCTTGCAAGGCGGTGTCCCGCTGTTGGGACGCGCTGCGCGAGCCGCAGTTTACGTCGTGCGGGATCCGCGCGACGTGGTTGTATCCTATGCCTCGCACAACGACTGCACTATTGAGAAGGCCATCGCTGACCTCAACGATTCCACCAATATACTCAACGACAAGCAACGACATCAGACCCGACAGCGGGTGCTCGACTGGAGTGGGCATGTGTGCAGCTGGCTTGATCAGAGCGAAGTGCCCATACATGTGGTCCGCTACGAGGATTTATTGATGGATACCGTTACTGTATTCGGGCGAATGTTAAACTTCATCGGCATCACGGCGGAAAGCGATCAGATTGCACGTGCAGTGCGGCATTCCGATTTCACCGAGCTGCAAAGGCAGGAAAGGGATAAGGGCTTCGGCGAACGAGTGGGCCGTGCTCCTTTCTTTCGCGCGGGAAAGGTTGGCAACTGGCGCGAGTGTCTAACTGCTGCACAGTTGCACGAAATAGAAAACGCGCATGGTGAGGTCATGGAACGGACGGGGTATCGAAGGGAGGGAACGCAATGAATCAAGCAGAGTTAACCGATGCACCGGTTTGTCGGAACGAAGGCGTTGCGGTTACGGAGTTGGACGGAATGCTGTTGATGCTGAATATCGACAGCGGTAGTTATCACAGTCTCAACCCGATAGGAGCGCGCATCTGGCAATTGCTGGAGTCGCCCACGACCGAAGGTGCCCTGATTACCGCACTCACCGCCGAATTCGAAGTGACGCGAGAGGAGTGTGCCGGTGCCGTAGCCGATTTTCTCGGCAAATTGCGCAGCCGTGGCTTGCTGGTGAAGCCGGGTGTTTAGGTTGAAATCCCGAAACGCGTGCCGGAAGGCAGAACTCAGCCGTGAGATTGATTTGTGGCTTCATCCGGCGTCGATAATGCTCAGGCCGATCCTCAACGGCTTCGAGCGATAGTGCCTGCCATGACCATGTCGAGTTTGCCGCCCCGGATCCTCGCCCATATGGACGGATCTGCAGCGTTGGCCGTCTCGACTTCGCGTCGTCGCCGCCGGTGAATGACAACAAGCGGCCGACAATTCCCGACGGAAGCTGGCCGTCCGCGGATGCGGTGCTTGACGATCATGTCGACCTCGGCGCGGCGCGGCACGCTTCGGACAGCCGGAAGACCTTGACGAGAGAGCTGGACGGTTTGCCACCGGTCTTGCCCGAATCAGAGGAGACGATCGCCGTCATTCTTTCCCAATTGGCGACCTCTGCTGGATACCGGCTGGCTGTCGACGACGGCGAGCGGCGATTAACCTATCGGGAACTTGCGGAGAAAGTCGCGCATCTGGCCCTGCGGATTGACGCGTTGGTGCCGCTGGGTCGGCCAGTCGGCGTTGTTCTTCCGGTCACAGCGGACTTCATCGTGGCAATCCTCGCTGTTCTGGTTGGTGGCCGGCCCTACGTTCCGCTCGATCCCTCGTTTCCGTCGATGCAGCATCGCCGGATCACCGAACATGCCGATCTTGCGGCGGTGCTCGTGGATGACGCCGGAAGCCAGATCATCATGGACGCTGTGCCCGATCTGCTGCGGATCATGGTCTCAGAGCCGCCGACGCCGGGATCAGTAAGTCCAGAAATGCCGGTTCGAACGAAGCCGAACGATCTGGCGGCCATCTACTACACATCGGGTAGCACGGGACAGCCGAAAGGTGTGATGTACGATCAGGGAACGCTTGTGCGCGTGACCCGCGATCTTATCGAGACGTTGTCGATCGTCCCCACGGATCGTATTTCCATGGTCTATCGCCCGAGCGGCATTGCTGGCGGTCGCGACATTTTCGGGGCGCTGCTGTCCGGCGCTTGCCTCTGCATCGTCGATCTCAAGCGCTTCGGTGCCAATGAGACCCGCCGCCGGTTGGCCGCGCATAGAGTCACCATCTGTCACTGTCCTCCGCCTGTATTCCGCACGCTCTTTGGCGAGGACAGCGCGGTAACCGAGCCTCTTGCAAGTGCCCGCATCATTTGGCTCATGGGGGACCGGGTCGTTCCCAGCGATCTGGACCTGTTCTACCGCCGCTTCACTGGGAAATGCCGCCTGTATGTCGGCATCGCGACAACTGAGACCTTGACCTACGCATCGTGGTGGGTGGATCCGGACATCGCGGTTGCGAACGACCTCGTGGCCGTGGGGAGACCCCTATCGGAATCCGCTCTGCGCTTGATTGATGACGCCGGTTGCCCTGTCCCGCCGGGAATGGCTGGTGAGATCGTCGTGACTACGACATCGAGCGCTCGCGGCTATTGGGGTGACGAAGAAAGGACGCGCACCCGCTTCCGGCCTTCGGAAACGGCGGCAGGGGCCATCGACTATCACACCGGCGATGTCGGTCGATTCCGACCGGATGGCCTGCTGGACTTCCTCGGCCGCAAGGACAGGCAGGTGAAAATCCGTGGCAACACCGTTCATCCCGATGCGGTCGAGGCGATCATCGCGATTATGCCGGACATCGCGAAGATCGCGATCGTTGTGCGGCAGCAGGCATTCGACGCATCCCTTATCGCCTATTGTGTTGGCACGTCCCGGAACGTGACGACACTCCAGGCGATCCGCGCATGGTGTACCGAACGGCTTCCGTCCTTTATGTGCCCCGCCGATATCGTTCTGACCGATAGCTTGCCGACGCTTGCCAACGGCAAGATCGACTACGCCTCATTGAAAGAGTGGGATTGCCAGCGATTCGTGAAAGCCAGTCCTACTCCACTGGCTCCCGCAAGCCGGCTGGCCGTGACCGGCATCGTTCGGGATGTTTGGGAACACTTTCTGCCAGGTACCTTTGACTTCGACCGAAGCTTCAGCGAATCAGGCGGAAATTCGTTGTTGGCACTCAAACTTTTCGCCCTCCTCGAAAAACGAACCGGGCGCACTCTTCCGCTGACGTTGCTGACGAACTCGGTCAGTCCAAGCGATCTGATCGTTGCCCTGAAGGCAGAACTCGAGCAGGCGCCGCCGTCGCAGGGTACTGCGAAGCCGGCGCTATTTTTCTTCACCGGTCTTTACGGTCAAGGCATGGACATTGTTTCGTCGGAATTTGGACGACAATTGTCGGGGCATTTCGACGTTCGAATCATCGATTACCGCATTGCCGGGGACGAATTGCGCGGCGACTTCGAACCGGCTCGGCTGTTTACGGCCGTGACACAGGAGATGGAGCAAGCGGGCAAGCTGGGACCGCTTTGGGTGATCGGTATTTCTTTTGGCGCCAAAATTGCCGCCGAAGCGGCGCGATTGGTGATGCCTCGTGGTACGGTGATCGAGCGCTTGATTAACATCGACGGCCGGGCCAGTGAATCCGTTCTCAAGCCGTTTTCTCGCCCCAGACGAATCGACAAGATGCGCGAATGGGGTTTCGGCCGCTGGTTCGTTCTTCACTTGATAAATCGCTTAGTTCGCCGCGGGCGATTGCGGATGGCGCGGACCCTGCTCGCCACTCTTGACCGAATCGGGCTGACCAGTATTCATGAGAGAGCTCACCGTGTTGCGATCGGATGGCTGCGACAGCAGGCTTTCAAATCGATCCCGGGTGGCGGGCTTTCAGTTCCGATGATCCTGCTGCGCTCCGACGATGGGCGCCATGACCTGGAGCGATATCCCGATCTCGGCTGGCGGCAATATTGTGCCGACGTAGAGGTTCGGATGCTCGGAGGGAGCCATCTCGAATTGATCCGGCAAGTCGAGCGCCTCACGACCGAAGTCTTGTTGTTGCGATAAGTCTGGTTGCACGGGGCCGGTCTCTGTACGTAGGTGGGTTCCCTTCGGCGAGATCCGAACAAGCGTCCGTTAAGTTGACCCGCTCAGGCTCCGCATCCCGCCTGTAACGCCCATTCTTGTAAAATTGGTTCAAGAGGGACGGTCTGCAGTCCAGAGACGGCAGCAAAGTTGGTCAGAATCCAGTCTCCCGCGGTATTGCCTTCGAGGATCACCGGCCCTTGCGGCGACAGGATCAGATCCCAGTTGACCAAGGGCAGATTCGGCACAAGTTCCATCGCCAGCAAAACCATCGCAACGGCCTCGTGGAAACCGGGCAGGCAACGACCGGCCAGGGGGATTTCACTCCATGGCAAACGCGTATAGCGGTCGGCCGGATGGAGAAACCACACGCCAGACTTCACGCGCCCGCTCGACGGGTCGATGGGCGCGCGTAGCTGTCCACGGATGAAATGGCGGCGATGCTCCCCAGGGACGTCGATGGTCAACAGCGCGGAATGCAGAAAAGCTGCTCGACCAGGATGACGCGCCATATTCAGGCGCAGGACGGGGGCTGGACCGGCTGTGGTCAGGTCCGCCAATTCGACTGCAGTATCGAGCCGGCCCTGCACCAGGAGGCTGTCCGATACTGCTGCTCCCATGACGAGGCTCTTGAGCATCTCCGGACCGACCAAAAAACGATCCCCATCAATCCGCCAGACGCCGCCAGCTAAGGAGTCGATGGCCATCGTCCCTCTCGCCGCGGAGCCGTGGCGGGGCTTGATGAACAAACGTCCCTTCGTTGCCCATGTTGATGTGGTCGGATCGATGCTTCCACCGCGGGGAACGGTATCGAGCAATGAAGGGGTGGCGAGGCCGGCGCCGGACAGCAACTCGGCTGTCGCCAGTTTGTCCGCCAACAACCGGTGCTCGTCCGGCGAGCCCAGCCGCGACAGCAGCGTACCCGCGGCGCGGGCTGGGAGTGGATGACGCGCGGGCGAGGAAAAGACAGAGCGCCAGATGAGGGCCTCGACCGGCTGCGCCCCGCTGCACAGACAGTCAGCCGCCAGCTTCCGGGTCTGCGATACTTCCAGCCCCTGCAGTCGGGCGAATTTCCGGACTCGAATCAGCGCCGCCAAGCCCCAGGCCAGTCTTGCCAGCGGGATCAAAAGCGGCCGGCTCCATCCTGGCACCCGCCGCCAGAACTGCGCGGCTGCCCAGTTTCGTAACGGCCCCAGGGCCGGATCTACCGGCACAAGCAAGCCGTGCCCGTCCAAGGGGAGCCGCCGCCAAACTTTGTTGAGCAGTCCCGTCACACCTTTCCCCTTATGCAGCACCCGCCATGTCTGACCTCGTCACGGGACGAATTTCCACTCATGTGTCGTTGGCGGTCGTGTCGCTGGGGCTGAAGGGTGCCGTCACACAGCCGGCTTCGCGGAGCTCGGCCGCGTCGGCTGAATCGATAGATGCGTCCCAGCTTATGCGAGTCTCGCAACATGTTGAGCCAAAACCAGGGCTCTCAAGGCATTGGCAGCTTTGAGAAAGGTGAAGTCTCGAAAGTTTCCCCCATTGAAGGCCAGAGCAGCCCGTTCAGCTGCTGGTCCTACCGGTATGGCACCCAGTGCGGCGGCGACGGCGGCGAGATCGAACATCTCCATCCCTGCTCGGCCCTCGAGCGCTGCCAGTCGGGCGAGAAGACCAGGCTTTGCCGCGGCGAGCTGTAGCGCCATGTCGGGAAAGACATTGAACTTGGTCAGGCGCAAGCGGACCAAGTCCGGCAGGATGCCGGTCATGGCGTTGCGAAACGGCTGACGCGAGAAACCGTCGTCGAGAAAACGCTCTAACGGCAAGGACAGGCTGAAGTCGATGATCCGCCGGTCCAGGAGAGGGTGGGTGAAGGCGATACCGTGGCGAGCGCCCAGCAGGGACCAGCGGTTGTTGCGACCGACGACATAGCTGTCGGTCAGCATTCTTATCCGGTCCTCCGGGCGGTTGCTTTCGGGTGACATCGGCAGTGTCGCAAGCGCCTCCGCGACCTGCTCCCTTAGAGGCGAGGTCAAAAAGCTGAGAAGGAATGCGCGCCGATCATAGGCATGCGACTGCCGCCTCGCATGAGTGCGCAGCTCCATAAGCCATTCCGGCAACAGAGGTACAACCAAATGCCGAGCAACTGCCCGCAGAAACGGAACATGATCTCGCTTGGCTCGGGCGCGCAGCTCGGGCCACAGTACGCTCAGGCGACCGTTCCTGAGCAAATCGGCGTACAGACAGCTGCCGTTATAAGAGGCAGTCTCGTCTCCCCCGGCGCCCGTAAGCACCACACGGGCACCGACAGCGCGGACCGCTGCACACATCATCGAGTCCGGTACATCGAACGGCCCCCCCATAGGCAAATCCAGATCATTCATACCCTCGCTATCGAGGGGCGGCAGATATACCGGCGACCACCCGATGTCGCCCTCCTGCGCCAGGACCGCGTCGATGTACTCGTGTTCGCTGTTCAGTCCCGTCCCCGGGATAGACTGTTCGCACAAGGACCAAGCATATAGGCGCTGGCCGCAGGTGCGCATGTGCCGGGCTGCTATGACGGTGATGGAGGAGGAATCAAGGCCTCCGCTCAGATGGGTGGCTGCCGGTCCCTGTGTCGGCAAGCGGCAGGCCACCGCCTCTTCCGTCAAATGGCGCAGCGTCGCCGCTGCATCCGCGGCATTGCCGGTCCAGCGTCCGACGCGTTCAGGATCCGGCTGCCACGCCCGATGCAGACGTACGGCCTGAGGCGTGACAATTAGGCTGTGGCCAGCCAGCACCCAGGCAATGTCTAGAAATCCGGTCGGTGCACCCAGAACGAGGATTTTGAGCATCAACTGGCCCAGCACGACCGGATCGGGCCGTGCTGGCACCGTTCCCGATCCATGCAGACCACGCGGCAAGGAGGCAAAGGCGAACAGGTGGCCGGGCCGGTGCGTGTAGCACAGCGGCCGGACACCCATGATGTCTCGGGAACAGACCAGGCGCCGCCGGATTGGGTTCCAGGCGCCGAGGGCGAAGTCGCCGTCCAGTCGCTCGGGCAAATCCTCGCCCCAGCGTGCTACCGCGGCCAACACGAGCGCTTCCGTCCCACTGTCCACCGGTAACCCAAGTTCCGCTGCCAAAGCTGCCGGTCGGTCCAACCGGATATCCGCGGCCACCCAAGTCCCATCGGGACCTTGGGGCAGTTCAGCTACGCATTGGCTGGCTCCGGCGGCAAAATCCAGCGTCGCCAGGGCGGCTGGCCCATCTACTCGCCGGGTCACGCGAGGCGACAACCCCGGTGCGGTCAGGGCCGCTATCATTGCATCCAAGTGCGTGGCAGCCACGGGAATGCCGTCCAACCGTACCACTCCACAAATCAGGCGCATGCTCTCAACCGATATCGAGCAGAAGACGTCGATGGCGTATTCCGTTCAGAAATGACGCCGCCTCTGCAGGCATGCAAACTCAAGGGGGCTTCAGAAGAAACAGTCATGTCAGACGCGCTGCTATATCCACGCGCTTTGTATCTTTTCATCGCACCTTCGTCGTGGTAGGTTTACTTGCCTTATACGCTAGTAGTTATCCGATATACAGACGTTAACGCTGATAGGAGGATGCCAATGTCTGAGCAAATCGCGAGTGATCGTACGGAAGTCGGAGCGCCCTGCTCGTTGCACCAGGAGTCTCGACGCAAGCCCTGGCAGCTACCCAGTATCGAGGATGCTTCAATCGCGCAGAAGACCGCAAAGACCCCAACCGGCGGCGAAGGCTTTTTTTCTCTTAGCAAAGGAGGGTCGTAACAAAAAGGGGGTTCATGGTTGCTCACACTTGCCACCATTGAACCCGGATTGTTTCCGCTTACGGCTGCCGACTATCGGCTGGTGGAGCACAAGGAATTTATCTCTCCAGGGCGCGCTCTGTCGAAATAATTTAGAAAAATTTTATTGGAATCGGGGCAAAGTGAATTGGCGCCCCTCCGAAGCTTAAGGTGCTCCCGACGCCGTCCGTTGCCATATTTGGCCGGCTCGCGGTCACTTCGCGGCGCGCCCTGCAGAACGATGATGTCAAGATAAGGGCTCACTTGATTGTGATCATGACGGTCGAATACTTGCTTTCAATGGGCAACGACACGGCCGTGGCGTTCGCGGCGCCCGACCGGCCAGCGCTAAGCCATGGCGAACTACGCCGCCACATCGTCAAGATCGAACGGACGTTGGGAGCGTCAGGCTTGGGGCGAACCGATCGCGTCGCGATCGTTCTGAGCAACGGGCCCGAGATGGCGACTACGTTTCTCGCGGTCAGTTCCTGCTCCATCGCGGCGCCGCTCAACCCTCGCTATTCCACTGCCGAGTTCGACTTCTATCTCCGAGATTTGAATCCCAAGGCCCTTATCGTTGAGGCGGGTCGTGACTCCGCATCGATCGCGGTTGCGCAGCGTTACGCCATTCCAGTCATCACGCTAACAGCCCGCATGCAGGATGCGGCCGGCATATTTGATCTTGAGGGTCCACTGGACACCGCGAATTCCGCGCGTAGCGCAACGCCGAGCGATGTTGCGCTGTTGCTGCACACGTCGGGTACGACCGGGCGGCCGAAACTCGTGCCGCTAACGCATGGACAGTTATGTGCGTCAGCGCGAAACGTGGCCGCGGCGCTCGCTCTGACGCCTGCCGATCGCGGGCTTCATGTCATGCCTCTGTTCCACATCCACGGTCTCGTTGCCGGACTGCTCGCGCCGCTTTATGCGGGTGGCGACATCTACTGTACTGCGGGCTTCGACGTTCGCGCCTTCGGTGGCTGGCTCGACGAGGCACGGCCGACTTGGCTGACCGCTGTGCCCACGATGCATCAGGCGATTTTGGAATGGGCGCGGCGCGAACCCAATGCTGCGCGCCGCGCCAAGCTGCGGTTTCTGCGCTCATGCTCGGCTGCACTGCCGCCGACCGTTGCGACTGGACTGGAAGACGCTTTCGGCGCACCGGTGATTGAAGCCTACGCGATGACCGAAGCGGCTCATCAGATCTCGAGCAATCCGCTACCGCCGGCCGAACGACATATCGGGAGTGTTGGGACTGCCGCCGGTCCGGAAATCACGATCCTAGACGGACAGGGTGCGCAACTGCCGCTCGGCGAAGCAGGGGAAGTTGCGATACGCGGCGAGAACGTCATCAGCGCCTATGTAGACAATCCGGGTGCTGATGCGGCGGCCTTTGTCCAAGGCTGGTTCCGCACCGGCGATCTGGGCACGATAGACGCCGATGGTTATCTGCGGCTGATTGGTCGTCTAAAGGAGATGATCAATCGCGGTGGCGAGAAAATCGCACCGATCGAGATCGAGAGCCACCTGCTGGCGCACCCGGCTGTGGCGCAAGCGGTGGTTTTTCCGGTACCCCACGCCACGCTGGGGGAGGAAGTGGCCGCTGCTATCGTTTTGCGTGACGGTCAGCATGTCTCCGCGGGAGATCTTCAATCCCTCCTATTGGAAAAGCTTTCTCTGCCGAAGATTCCGCGTCGGATTGTATTCGTAGCGGACCTGCCGAAAGGCCCGACCGGAAAGCTGCGCCGGATCGGGTTGGCGGCGACATTCGGTCTTGAAGCCGTCAGGCCGCGACCGCCGTTCGTTCAGCCGCGTTCGCCACTGGAACGCACGCTCGCGGAAATATGGTGTGAGGCGCTTACCATCTCCGAAATCGGTGTGGATGACAACTTCTTCGATCTAGGCGGCGATTCGCTGGCCGCGCTACAGATCGCAGCGGAAATTTTGTCGAAGGTGAACGCAGAAATATCTCTGTCCGAACTCCTACGCTGTCCCACGATTGCCGACTTGGCGTTGGAGATCACGGAACAACGCTTGCTCGCATTGGCACCGGAATCGCGTGCCGCGCTTTTGGACGAGGCGGAAAACGAGTGAAGTTAGACGACTCCTCCGCAGACATTCTGCGCAGGAGGCTGGCAGCGCTCACACCGGAGCAACGCAGCCAACTTGAGCGCAGACTGGCAGGGATGCCGGCGCCTCAGCGTGTCGTCGTCTCTGCGCCTTTGGCCGCCGCTCACCTTCCATTTCCACTGACGACGGTCCAGCAAGCCTATTGGGCCGGCCGTGGCGATAGTTTTGCGCTCGGAAAAATCGCGACTCACAGTTATGTCGAGATAGAAGCGGTGGGTCTCGATATCGACCGGCTGACAAGAGCCTGGAACAGGTTGATCGCAAGGCACGAAATGCTACGCGCAACAGTCGACTCGGATGGTATGCAGCGCGTGTTGGAAACTGTGCCGCCCTACGGCATCGCAGTAGAAGATCTTTGTGGTTTTTCGCCCGATGTCCAGCAGGAACGGCTGTTATCCCGGCGCCGGCAGATGTCGCATCAGGTATTGCCGGCGGACCGCTGGCCGCTCTTTGAAATAAGGGCGAGTCGACTCAATGTGCACCATTGGCGTCTCCATCTGAGTTTTGATGCACTCATTGCGGATATGTCGAGTCGCCGCATCCTCATGCGCGAATGGGGGCAGTTCTACCGCGACGAGAACGCGGTGCTGGCGCCGCCGGATTCGACATTTCGCGAGTTCGTGTTCGCTGAAATCGCCGCACGCGAGTCGTCACGCTATGCCGCCGCCCGCGACTATTGGTTAGTGCGTGATCTTCCTCCGCCCCCGGCGTTGCCGATCGAAGACGGTTATGACCGCTATGCGCCGCCGCACTTCACGCGGCGAACCTGGCGATTGGACGCGACCGCGCGAATATCCCTCGAACGCATCGCGCGCGATCTTGGTATCACGCTCAACACACTGCTGCTCGCAGCTTACTCGGAGGTCTTGCGCCTATGGAGTGATGGCGATGCCTTCGCGCTCAATCTGACCCAATTCAACCGGCCATTGGCCGCTGCGGGTGTTGTTGGAGATTTCACTTCACTAATCATGCTCGAAATCGAGCGCCCGGACGATCATTCATTCGCTGCGCGTGCGTTGCGGCTGCAGCAGCAGCTTTGGCGAGATCTCGACCATTCCGCATTTGGTGGTGTCGAGTTGCTGCGCGAGATCGCGCGTCGCCGTGGCGGGCAGGGCCATTACGCGATGCCCGTTGTATTCACGAGCGCAGTATCCAATACCGACGGGATGGTCGATCTCGACTGGATGGGAGAAGAGGTCTTCTCCGTGAGCCAGACGCCGCAGGTCTGGATCGATCTGATTGCTGTTTCTTCCGGCCGCGGTTTGGTGCTGCACTGGAATTCCGTGGACGCTCTGTTTCCGACGGGGCTGATGGACGACATGTTCGCCGCACTCGGGAATCTGCTTAATTTGTTTTCCGACACGGCACTGGATGGCACATCCTCCTGGCGCAAGATTGCATCCGCGCTTTTACCGAATGAAGCGCGTAAAGCTCATCACACAGCAAACAATACGCAAGGACAGCTTCCCCAATGCCTGCTCCATATGTTGTGGAAGGATCATGTCCGCGCGACACCGGACACTACGGCGGTGATCGGGGCTACGCGTAGCCTGAGTTACGCCTGCTTGGCGAACTTGTCTGTGAATCTCGGTCGCAGCCTGCGTGCCCTTGGAACTGTTCCGAATACCCTCGTGGCCATAGTGATGCATAAAGGCTGGGAACAAGTTGTCGCAGTGCTCGCCGTAATGGAAGCGGGCGGAGCCTACCTGCCGATCGATCCTGACGTCCCTCCAGCGCGTCTGCACTACTTGCTAAAGGACGGCGGTGTGCAGATCGTGCTTACCCAGCCATCGTTGCTAAACACGCTAGCGTGGCCCGGCGAGATGAGGGTAATCGCCATCACCGAAAACGCTGCAATGGAAGCGTTCTCTGATCCGCTCGATCCAGTCCAGACATTGTCTGATGTTGCCTATGTGATCTATACATCGGGCTCTACAGGCGCTCCAAAAGGTGTCGCCATCGAGCATCGCGGGGCCGTCAACACGATCGAAGATATCAATGCTCGCTTTGGCGTGCGACCTTCAGATCGTGTGCTCGCGCTCTCCGCGTTGACCTTCGATCTATCTGTGTACGACATATTCGGAGTCCTCGCGGCAGGCGGAACGATCGTCTTGCCGGAGGCATGGGGATTGCGCGACCCTGCGCACTGGAGCGATCTCATACGACGCTACGATGTGACATTGTGGAATTCAGTACCGGCGCTTATGGAATTGCTCGTGGACTATGTGCGCAGCAAGAGCGACCCGGGCCTTCCCAGTCTGCGTCTGGCGCTATTGAGCGGGGACCGCATCTCGGTCGCGTTACCAGCCGCTATGCGTAGCGTTGGCATCGACGCGAAAGCCATCAGTCTCGGCGGTGCAACCGAAGCCTCTATTTGGTCGATCTATCATGAAATCATGCCGGAAGACGGGACACGGAGCAGCATTCCCTACGGAAAGGCAATGCGCAATCAAGTCATGCGCGTGCTCTCCCCCGGATTGATTTCCTGTCCCACTTGGGTGCCGGGAGAGATCCATATTGGCGGTATCGGGCTGGCGCGAGGCTACTGGAACGATTCCGAAAAGACTTCCAACGCTTTCATCATCGATAGCGACACGCGCGAACGTTTATATCGCACCGGCGACCACGGTCGATATCTGCCGGACGGGACTATCGAGTTCCTCGGTCGTGCGGACAGTCAGGTCAAGCTGCGCGGATTTCGAATCGAATTAGGAGAGATTGAATCCGTTCTCGCAGAGCACGCTGAGGTGCGCACAGCGGTGGTCATCGTACACGGGGAGACCTCGTGCCAGCGGTCATTGACGGCTTATGCGGTGCTACAGGACGGCGCCAAGTGCGCCGCCGACGACATTACGCAACATCTGCGCAAGCGGCTCCCCGAATACATGATGCCCACATCCGTCGTGGTGCTTCCTCAACTACCGCTCACGCCCAACGGCAAATTAGACAGGCGCGCGCTACCGCGCCCGAAGACGCTGGAATGCATCAGTACAAGCATTGAGCCATCCGCACCTGATATAGAACGTGTCGCACAAATCGTTCAGCAGACAAGTCGGATCGCGATTCCTTCAACAGACAGCGATTTCCTTGATCTCGGTCTGACGTCAGTGGACTTGATTCGCATCGTCAGTGCGCTCGACGGCGAACTCGGATTCCGACCCACCATCGACGCACTGTACGCGGCGCCGAACATTCGCTGGCTTGCCAAGGAATATGCTGCACGACGGCGAGAGGTATCCGTCGCACACGAAGAACCCGCTGAGCGGAGTCACACCGATCCGTCAGACGCCACCCTCCGTCTTCTCGCCTGCGGGTCTCAACCAGAGCTTGAATCGCTCCTTCACAACAGAAGAAGCGTCCGACGTTTTGTGCTTCGCCCAATTGCGATGGAACGTCTTGGCCATTTTCTGCAGGTCATACGACGCGCTTCGGACGGCCGCTATGGTTATGCATCGGCAAGCGGTCTCTATCCCGTCCGCTGCTATCTTTATACTCGGCCCGGACGTATCTCCGGTCTCGCGGCTGGCCCACATCTATATGATCCAGTGGCGCATGCCTTGAGCCCGTTACCGGCAAACCGCCTTCGCTCTTCCGCCTTTGCGCGATGGAACGCTCCGGTCTTCGAAGAAGCGGCGTTTACGCTGCTACTTGTGGCCGAGATGGATGCGATCGGAGCCCGTTACGGTGAAAACGCGCCACATCTGGCGACCCTCGAAGCCGGTCTCATGACGCAAGTATTGGAACTGACGGCACCACTCTGCGGTTTGGGACTGTGCGAGATCGGGAGTGCCGACACCGCCGCGATCCACTCATTGCTTGACCTCGTGCCGTCGCAAATGTTCTTGCACACGATTGTTGGTGGCATACCAGACTCTTCGGTGACGGAAGCCGGCGACATGAGCGAGGAGGCCCGGCTGATCCGGCGCGTGCGCCAGCTTGCGCCTGACGAAACGCAGTCCCTTCTCGACGCTTACGTGCAATCGGGGGGATAAGATCGCCACATGGACATCACATCCGAACTCGAGAGCCTCTCCATAGAGCAAGCCGCATTGCTCGAGACTCTACTCGACGAGGCGGCCGAAGGACCACCGCCGTCTCTGAAGCCCATGGCAGCTGCCGTTCTCGAGGGCAATCGCCCGCTCTTCGTCGTCCACGGCAGCGGGGGGCGCACTTTCTTTTTGCATGCCCTTGCACGTTGTCTATTAATGCCGAATGGGCTGTCCGGAATCGAGGCGGTGGAGCAAGACGCAGCAATCCCAGCGGAACCAGGTTGTGATCTCTACCTCGAAGTGTTGCGGCAAGTGCAGCCCCGGGGGCCATACCGAGTCGGCGGCTACAGCGCAGGCTGCCTCATCGCATTCGAGATGGCGGTTCGCCTTCAGGCCATGGGCGAGACCGTAGAGTTCGTCCTGCTCATCGACCCCGTGTCAGTCCCCAAGCGCGATGTGCGACCACGAAACGCGTCAACGCCATCCGAGCGTTTGCGGCGACGCTTTGAAATCGCGTCCTTGACGGGCATCACACCTTTGGCTCGGGAGTTTTCCTATGTCGCACAGGTCGATCGCATTTTGACCGCCATCACCCGGGACTTTCGGCCGGGACTCTTCGTCGGATGCATTCATCTGATCCATGGAAGGCGCGGTGGTTATGCCCTGACCCCACAGGCGCTGGAGGCTTGGGCGGCGCTGACGACAGACGGGCTGCAATGTGCCACGCTGGATTGCGACCATTTCGAAATCGTGCGCGAACCTCATATCTCCGCCACGGCCGGCCATATCCGGCAATGGCTCGATGGTCTTGAGTCCGCCAATTCTTTCGCTGCGCCGCATGGTTAGTTGGACCTTCGTACCGGCAACCGCGCCGTGCTGTCGACCAACATCCAAAGCTGGCCGAGTCGGCAACCGTTTTCATCAAGCGCGGATGCACCAAATACGAGATGAAGTAATGCACGCTCTACCCGAAGACAGCGACGACGCGATACTCCTCTGGCTTTCCGGGCCACGTTACATCGAGCATGCCCGCTCGCACCCAGGAATGTGCATCAAATCCTAGGTTCATGTTCATAGTCGACTTGCGCACACCGAAATAGAGGGTGGCCGGAATGCCGCGACGTGCCAACATAGCCTTGGCGGCAATCGACTGCGGAAAACACACCGCTTCCCACGGCACGTGGCGCGCGGCCAACGCAATACTCCAGCAGATGCGGCGAGCGACGGCTTCCTGTTCCGGCGACAGGTCGGTCCGCAGGGTTTCCATCATGTAAACCCCCAGGCTGCGCGCCAAGCGCCGGAATGGTACCAATTTCACACTGAGGCATGCCGCACCGAGCATCACGACGGTCTCGAGCAATGGATCTTTTCAGCTGCCGGCAGTGATAGGAATTTTTGCAGCCACTTCATCACCGGACCCTCGGAATTCCGAACGAGACGTGCCTTGACTCTTAACAAACAAATAACCATCCCTTGTGCGGAAAATTGACGGGAAATGGAAGTCCAGGAGAAGGCGCGTCGACCAAGATGGATTGTACTAATAAATAGATGGACCGGTGGCGGAGGCATCGCTCTGCAATCGTCACACCCCAGTGATGCTTAGGCCAAATATCTCCTTCCCTTTCGGCCTCTCTGAGCAAACGTCTGAAGTAGCTCACCAGGAGGCGAATTGACCCTTAACGTCTGATCGGCATCAGAACGAAGCCTGAGAAACTCGTTAGTTCGCGGGCAATTTGCGCATAGCCACTTCAGCGTCTTCAAGTTCTTCCATCCGCCGCAGGTAGCCGTGTTTCTCGATTAATCGACGAGCCTCTGCGAGATCGGCAATGGGAGATTCCCAGGGGTATTTCTCTCCGTTGGCTCGCAGATGCGGAGAACCAAACAGGCGAGCCCGGTGCAAATGGATGTCGGCGAGGAACAGCGGCATGGGACCGCGCTCAGCGATTTCCCAGGCTTCCTCTAAATCTTGCTGCGCGCTGCGCTGATTACCTTCGAGGCTCTGTAGCCAAGCGCGCGTAAGGAGGCCATTCGGAAGAAGGTCTTGCGTACCGGCGTACCGAAAACTGTCTACGGCTTTCTCAAGGGATGATCGGCTAGGGTCAAGTGATGAGACCTCCAGAATCGCTTTATAGAGCGCAGCACGACCGAGTGTGAGATGGTTGACAGCGATGTCGAGAGGCACCGACTGTGCAATTCCCCACTGAAGTGTCTGTTCCGCGCGACGGGAGACCGCGCTACAAGATTCAATCTGGGAACCGCGAGCATCTGGCATGGCACTCGCTATCGGGCCGTTGCAATAGGCGGCAGCTACTTGAAAACCCGTGTTTGCTGCCACACGCCGCCACGCAGCACGCTCAGGAACGGCGAGGAGAAGATCGCAATATTCGTAGCCTTGTACAGAGCCGAGCAGAGGATATTCGGGATGGTCTTGACCTTGCATCTTTTCAGCTTCACGAAAGCGTGTCTCTGCTTCTGTGCTAAATCCTGCCGCATGCAAGACGTGGGCATAACATATGCGCGCGTGCGGCCTCGCATCTGCATCGCCGCTACGGTCGGCGTAGGTGATGGAGCGCTCTGCAACTCTCAACGCCTCAGCCACATCACCCAACTTCAGTTTCAGCTGGCTAATATTGTTGGCTGCAATCGCTGCATTTAACCAAGACTCCTGCTCAACGTTCATATCCAATCCGACCTCGAATGGCTCGATGGACTCCGTCAGTCGACCCAAGGCGCGCAGGCGAAATGCGGCTCCAGGGTTGCTCGAAGAAGCAAGCTACTGCTGCTAAGTCGGAGCCGAACGCACCAATTTTTTTTGTAGTGTAAAACCCGCCTTTACCAGCGCCGCGAAGGATTCGATCACGGTAAACCTTTTCACAAACCTCCTGCTGCCTCCCCGCTTGGCAGCCGTGAACCACGGCTTGGTAGAGCGGTTGGAGATCTTCAAGCGTGGGCTCAGGTTTATTCGGCGTGGTCCTATAGAGGTGCTCATAAAGCCGCTGGTGAGAAGCACGCCATGCTCCAGGCCTCTCGATACGGAGTTGCCTGGCAAAGTATTCACGCAGTAGCGGATGGGCATCCAACGCCACCAGCGTATGCGCGGGGTTGCGATTGACGGTGAGCAAACGTGTGTCTTCCAACTGTTGCAGCGCTTGGTTGCGCCGTACTTTGCTTATGCCGACAAGGAGCTCCGTCAGGTCCTGGATGACTGGCGCATTAAGCAACGCTGCGAAGCAGTCGGCGGTCACAGGCCGATCAAACAGGCCAAGCAGCCGGACAATTGCTATGGCCCGTTTGCCTCTCTCCCCCTCGCTTTCAAACCACAGCACGTATGCATCCATAACGCGGAAAGCGTGGCCACCCTGCTCCTCGGCGTCGGCTTCCTCCGGCTTCACCTGATCGCGTCGGCGAATGTCACCGCCGTATGCATTGCGGAGCCAAGTGCCAAGCAAGTTGAGCGTGAGCGCGTGACCCTTCACGTCTTCGACCAGCGCCTCGAACTCGTGCTCTGCGCCGCTGACGCCCAGTATTTGTAACAGTTTCTTTCCTGCGGGAGTGGACAGGCGCTCAAGCTTGTACTCAGGCGCAGTATTCTGGCGGAAGGCGTTCAGGTCCGGGATGGAATAACGCGTAGTAACCACGCACAAGCCGCAACTGATAGCGGCCAGCCCCTTGAGCAGTGCTGACAGGCCCCGGTCCTTGAGCTCGCCTGGCTTGGGTGCGGTAGGCGCATATTGTAGTGGTTCCACGCCGTCTAAAATCAGCAGCGCGCGCTGCTCACCGAGCAGCTGGGCTAGGCGCCGGCCTTTGTCGTCGGCGCTCTGGTTGCTGCCGGCCATAGCCGCATCGCCAAAGAACTTAAGCGCTTCGCTGAGGAACAGGTCGCTTGAGGCTGCCACCTGCTCGCGCTTGCCTTGGCTGTAGAACGACCAAGCAAACACCGCATCGCAGCCCGGCCAGTCCCGATGCGCCAACTCCGCAGCCCACTTCGCTACCAGCGAAGTTTTGCCTTCGCCGCCGAGTGCGACGAAGGTCAGAACGTGGGGATGCGCTTCACCTCGGACGGCTTTGTCCCAAGCATCATTGAGCAGCTTGGTTTCCGCTTCTCGGCCAATAAATTCTGCTGCGACATGCTTATCCCTCATGTGGGAAATGTCGACAATTCTCTTATGGCGGGGAGCGCCCTTGATCCAAACTACCAGAAGGCTTACGAACTCCTCGTGCGACAGTCTCGTGCGCGTCACGGAATGGCGTAGCAGTATCGTGATGAGCGCATGAACAATAATTTCATATTCGCTCGGGGTGCCCGCTTTGAGCTTCTGCGTATGAATAAACTTGGCAACACGGTGGGCGGCTTGATCGAAGAGACCAGGAATGTCCAAGTTCCTCTTTTCGATATCCACCATTCCGACCTTGTGCACTCCCTCCAAGTTCGTTTGGTAATTCCCGACAAGAACGAGCCGACACTTTTCGCTCTTCCGGGCAGATTGGAGCTTCTCTGCCCAGTGTTTCACAGCGGTCTTTTTGAACTCATTGATGGTAGATTTCACCTGTACCGCGAAAGTGCCATTAACGTTGCTCCAAACAAAGTCGAACTGATCTTTAGCCCGGATACGTCACCAGCGGACGCTGAAATAGAAACGGCGGATTCGTTGTTCTCCAGTAAAATTTGATTGTCGAAGTCAATTTCATGGAGCGAATCCGCCGTGACGG